>OAVB01001324.1_pt1 | contig 15506 bp, 15 predicted proteins | sample 1516871 | NCBI WGS metagenome assembly OAVB01 (sample SAMEA2580069, study PRJEB22360) | human gut metagenome | biome: human gut; feature: human-associated habitat; material: faeces | place: Denmark | collected 2008/2010 | reverse complement strand
ACGATAACCGGACGTAGGATCATCCGTCATCGCATGATAAAGTTCCTGCATATTCTCATGGCTCCCAACTAATACTACCTTGCGAACATTCCCTCCCTTTTTTCGATAAAGTTCCAGAAAGTGACGGGAAATTAAGCGGTAGCTAATAATGACAATTATCAGTGCAACATAAAACAGTCCAAAATATCGGGAATGGGAAAAATGGAAATGAAAAACAAGTAACGTACAAACCGAAAAAAAGACAAAAGGAACCATGTTACGTAAAACACGAATCATGATCTGTTCGGGACGTACCACAGGACGATGAAGAATAACACCCGAATGCATGTTACAAAGTAAATAGCACAGAGTGATAAGAGTCATTCCCTGAAAAATAGAACCGCAATGGATACACCAGAAACGGGTACCCAAAAACAAATTAAATCCCCATAAGAGCAGGTTCAGTAAAATAAGATCCCCTAAGAGGACCAAAGACTTTAGGACTTTGTTAAAACGTTGGACTTCCTGCATAAGTTTTAGCTATGATTGATGTAAAATTCTTATCTAAATGCTATTCTCTGCTTATCAACTCTTTCATGTGAAGCTTCTTTACGAATTTCATGTCATGGGAAACCATTATTTTTATTAGTTCTTCAAAAGAAGTTTTCCGAGGATTCCAGCCAAGTAGAGTTTTAGCTTTCGTCGGATCCCCCAACAACTGTTCAACCTCGGCAGGACGAAAATATTTAGAGTCCACTTCAACTACAACTTTACCTGTAGACTCATCAATACCTTTCTCATTTACCCCTTTTCCTCTCCAAAGAAGTTTGATGCCAACCTCTTTAAATGCCAATGTAGTAAATTCACGTACTGTATGATACTCGCCCGTAGCTATAACAAAATCTTCTGGTATATCATGCTGGAGAATCAACCACATACATTCTACGTAATCCTTAGCGTACCCCCAATCACGGAGAGAATCCAAGTTTCCTAAATAAAGTTTATCCTGCAAACCTTGGACTATACGAGCAACAGCCAAGGTTATTTTGCGAGTTACGAAAGTCTCCCCCCTCCTTTCACTTTCATGGTTGAAAAGAATTCCATTTACAGCAAACATATCGTAGCTTTCACGATAATTCTTAGTAATCCAAAAACCGTATTGCTTCGCCACTCCATACGGAGAACGGGGATAGAAGGGAGTAGTTTCTTTTTGAGGAACTTCCTGGACCAAACCAAACAGTTCTGAAGTAGAAGCCTGATATATTTTTGTCTTTTTTTCCATTCCCAAAATACGGACAGCTTCCAACATGCGAAGCGTACCAACAGCATCAGCTTCCGCTGTATATTCCGGAACATCAAAAGAGACTTTTACATGACTCTGGGCTGCAAGATTATATATTTCATCAGGTTGTACTTGTTGGATAATACGAATCAAAGAACTAGAATCAGTCATATCGCCATAATGAAGATTCACTAGACGTTCTTTCTTCATATCACGAACCCATTCATCCAAATATAGATGTTCTATACGACCGGTATTAAAAGAAGAGGAACGGCGCAGAATACCATGAACCTCATACCCCTTTTCTATTAGAAGCTCTGCTAAAAACGAGCCGTCCTGACCTGTAATACCTGAAATTAGTGCAATTTTTTTCATAAAACACAGAAATCAAAGAGTTAAAAAACAAACATGAATTATACTAGTATTTACCCTTATTCCAATAAAACGGATTTAATAATACACATGAACTCTCATATTCTCAACACATTTCTTTTAGAATATTCCTAATGAATAGAGAATTGCCTATAATATATCTTCTCCACATACGTTTTGGCTCTATTATGAGCCGATAAAGCCATTCTAAAGAATGATCCTGCCACCATTGCGGAGCACGTTTTGCCGTACCTGCAAAAAAGTCAAAAACAGCACCAATAGTTCCTACATGGCAATGTATATTTAACTCGTTCCAATGAGTATAAGTCCATTTTTCTTGTTTCGGAGCAGTCATACCAATCCATAGTAAATCAGGATTTTCAGAATTAATTGCAGTTACAATTGCAGCATTATCCTCTTTAGAAAACTCTGGTTTATAAGGTGGTGAATAAGTCACAACCTCCAAATTCGGATATATTTCTGCCGATTTTATTTTAATCAATCCCAACACTCTTTCCGAACTCCCCATAAACATTACTTTTTTAGAATCTTTACTATTAGAGTTTGCGTCCTTTTCCAGTTCGCTCATTTCGTAGACAAAAAGATCCCAGCCTGCAATACGTTCTTTAGGTTTCGATTTAGCATTCAGCCACTTGCAAGCTTTCACAATACTCGCTCCGTCGGGAATAAGGACATCCCCCTTCATTAATGCTTTGGCAAAAAGCGGATCTTTCAGAGCTGTGTTGTAAGAATGTGCATTAATTGTGTTTATTAGCAACTTTCCTTGTGGCAATGATTTTAGTTGCTCTGTGCTCTCCATGATAAAGAGTTCTTTTAGTTTAATCATATAACTACAATTATTTTATTATATATTTCCCATAAAGTTCCGTTGTTCATCTTGCTATACGCTCCACAGTAGTTTTTATACCTTACATTTCTGTGAGAACTACTTCAGCAATTTCCTGTTTACCTCTTAGTTATTTAAGACTTATGTAATTTTATGTACAGATATTATTAAGGTTATCCATTTAGTTTTTTCATACTATAACATTCAATATGATACCCCGTTTGGTGATACTATGATTGATTTCAACCTTGTATATTTCTTAAAAGCAGCATTTATACCGATATAAATTAATATCCTTCAATTGATTAAAACAGCCCCATTTTCAATCTAACTTCTTCAAAAAGAATTTATTTCCCTGTTCACGATATTATGCAATTCTTAGTTATATTCATGATTAGGCAACCTGTAAGTCTCAATACTTTTTCATCTCTACCGAACATACCAACATATCACACCTCAAAGCATCATTACTTCTTTAGTAGTTGTTCATACAAACCTGCTATTTCATTATTTATAGTCTCAAGATTAAATGTAGTAGACGCTAGCAACTTGGACTCCTTTGCGATATCCTCTCTCAACAGTTTATTACTTATCAGCTTTCCCAGCTGATCTGCTAGACTTTTTATATCTCCAGGCTTAAATAACAATAAATTTTTCCCATCTTTTGCTATATCCGGTATTCCCCCTACAGGAGTTGTTATAACAGGCAGTCCATAAGCCCATGCATCTAAAACAGCCATAGGAAATCCTTCCGCATAGCTAGGGAGACAGAAGATTGTAGCTTCCTTGAAGACTTTATCCTTCTCATACCCATTTACCCATCCTAAAAATTCCGTTTGCTTATTTATACCAAGTTTTTCAGATAGCTTTCTTCCTTGCTCTATTTCACCATTACCAGCAAATACAATTAACCAGTCTGGATAAGTTTTGGCTACCAAAGCGAATGCCTTAATCATATCCGCATAACCTTTACGAATATTCAGTGTTCCTGCATAAAGTATTATGTTTTTCTTTTCATGCTTTTCTTTAAGAATTTCTGTAGTACATGGATTATAGATCACCTGTAATTTATCATTCAGCTGAAGTGCATTGTTTACATATTCTTTCCACATTTCCGATAAAACAATCACTCTATCAGCCCGATTAAACAAATAGTGATAAATCCATCTATACTTACTATTTACAGTTGTATCTGGTGAAAAAGCATGAAAATGAACAATTACTTTCTTTCTACAAATTTTAGCAAACGAAATAAATAAACATTTACGCAATGCGGATGGTGGTTCACTAGTGTGAATATGTACTAAATCATAGCTTGGAAGTACCCATAGGAATTGAACAAAGCCTTTTATAAAATACCACAATTTATATTTTCCATTTTTATCTATATGGGTCTCAATCCATTTACAATGATAATCATTCCACTGTTCTCCCTTTTCATGGGCCTTTACCACAGACGTTATGCCACCACGTGTCTTACGAGACGTAGCGATTACTAAAACTTTAAACATCCTGATTTATATTAGTAATTTTATTCTAACAATGACACCAATCGATCCGCTAGATAATTCGCCCGTTCAATCATCTCATTTACTTTAACAGTAACCTTTTCTTTATAACCGTCTTTAAAAGTTGATAGCTTTTCTACAATCAAAGGTAGCTCTGATTCAGTACGGATCACACTATGATTCTCTGTGCAATCAAAATCCTTCAAAATGGAAAGACGTTTCGACTCCATTTTATCATTCATTATGCGCAAACGCCAATCAACCGTTAACACAGGAATTTTATAACGCATTGCAAAAACCGTATCATGAAAACGTTCAGTTAAAACATAATCGCAATGAGCAAACAATCCAGCCCACTCAAAAGGAGTCAACGATTTAAGTGACAAATCACAATTGGGATCATACTCGGATGTAACAAGAAAATATCCTTTTTCATGTAACAGTTTCGCCAAAGGCTTTCTATACTTAAAACAACGGTCAAAATGATAGAATATAACCCTACCGGTTCCTTTCGGTATATATTTCGTTTTCCTTTCTGATATGGAAAAAATTGATATAGGTAAAAAGAAAGTCGGATCAGGCTGTCTGTTGATTTGCCTTATGTCAATATTTAAACAATCTTTAAAGAAATTCATCGTGACATAATCGCGTAATCCAATCTGTTTAAAATCAGATACACGCTTTCTCATTTCTACATATAACTCTTTGTGTTTCAATAAATTTACAGTACTATCTGCACTTGCCGCAAAATAAACTTTCGCTGTCTTAATATCTATTGAAGGCCACATTACCCCCCACTTACCATTGATAGCGCATGATTCTATTATCGTATCACTACCAATAACAATTAAATTAAAACTATTGGCATAATCCGCAAATGCACTTTCCTCCTCAGATGTCAAATACATAGAAAACTGCCGTTCATCCCACTGCATATTTTCCTTTTGACTTTGTTGGAAAAATCTAGTACGCTTTTTAGATGACAGTACATGAACTATTTTTTGCCAAATAGAGAGATCGTCAGTTGTAGATTCAGCTCCTTTGACTCCATTTTTTGTAGAATCTGTTTCTTTAATGGCATCTACGTAGTTCAAATACTTAATCTCCGCATTTTTAAATCGTTGGCGCAAAGCATACTGTACTCCATAAGCTTGTAAGAAAGTCCCCGGATTAGTTTCTTTCCAATATGTTATAATTAGTATTCTCATTATAATAGAATATTTACTTTTTCACCACTCATACGGATAATCGATGATCGAGCAGAAGGTGTCCATATATGTAAAGTTGATAAAGGTGGAAAACAAAATAAAAGATATTGCGGAATTCTGGAAATATAAGCATCAGACAAACAAATGTAAAGAAAAGATTATACTTAATAAACATTCTGTATTTGCAATATTAAAGATTCTCTTTATTGCCATTACACATTACAAATAGTACACAAAAGCAGAGAAATTGTGGCTATATAGACTACTAATTTCTTAAGAATGGATTTCACTATTTTTTTTTAAAATTTCATCAATTTGGGCTAACCGCCTTTTATACTCAAAAATAAAACGAATCTTTTTATACACAAGATACATGATTCCAAAAACATCATATTTTTTTATATCAGATGCATATAGCACATTTTGAAAATATTTAGGACATTTCTTCATGATAAATGCTAGGCTACGATGTTCCCAACGATTTTTCCAAGGAGTTGTCCCTACTACAATTCTTGAATTATAGTACAAAAAGTTTATCCATTCTACTGATTCAATCTGCACAACGCTACTAAATAATAATTCACGACCACGCTCATTGTGACAAAGAATTAAAGAAACACCTTTATTATTTACACTATTCTTTTGCCAATAATCGCCAAGCGTAATATTAGCTCCACGATGAGCACGAGAATACTTGCAATTGTAACATGAATTACGATTAGTCAGCCCTGAAAGGTATCCATAAATTAGTAAGTTTCGTTTACCATAGTTCTTAATATTTCCATATTGTACACATTTTAATTCATAAATGTGCTTAGTTCTAAAAGATAATATATCAACATCAGGATTTTGACTTAAAAACGAATTCTTGAGCAACATTGAAGGGATTCCTCCACAAACAAGATCAACAGTGTAAAGAAGATGCTTATTCTTATTTTCTTTAAAGAAAGAATTAACGCCAGCTACTTGACAAGGTAATCCCGAAAAAAGTACCAATCTACCCTCTCTAAGGTATGAAGCTATTTTTTTATGAATCCCCTCCATATCACTGTATATATATTTAGATCCTTGAAGTAAAGGAAGTTCCTCTATACATTCAACAATACGATGATAACAATCATTATGCTCCATATAGGCCCCAACTACCACTCCTCCCTGTTTTATAATAGATTGTGCTATTGCAGGAAAAACACCTCCCGACGTTCCATTCGTCCTGTATTCCTCTTCCTTATTCCATCCTTTGTAAGGCAATGTTTCACATAAATTATTTTCATAACTCTCCGATTCATTGACAGCAGGACACACATGTTCACACGCTTTACATTTTAAACATTTTTCATTATTTAATTCAACATAGAAGTGTCCATCCTCACCTAATCGTTTAGATAAAGCGTTATGATTACAAGCCGATATACAAGCCATACAAGCTGTACAACTATTTTCATCAGCTAACTTAGGATATGAGCGTTGAAGATTTACTAATATTGATTCCTGCATATAAATATGTAAGTAAGTGATTATTTTAAAGACTCAAACATATGAATATACTTCTGAACAATGGCAGCTGTAGCAAACTTCTCCTCTTTTATTTGTTTAAGTCCTGCAACTAGTTGAGGATAAATCCGATCATGGTTCCGCAGAATATCAATCATGATTTGCGTTAGATCGTCTACTGAAGCAGGCTTCATCAAATAACCGTCCATACCATCCTTTACATACTCACGAAAGGCTTCCAAATCGGAAGCAATAATAGGCTTATCATAATTAATCCCAACTACCGAGCCACTCTGTGCAATGTCTTGATAAGGAACTACAAAGTAATGGCTACGTCCAAACAGGTTCGGAATTTCTTCATTATCGACTTTCCGAATATTCAAATTAAATAGTTGCGGATACCTAATCATAGCTTGATACTTCTCCCAATCAATACAAGCTCCTGCTATCTCAACTATAAACTCAACACCAGTCTTTTCAAAGGCCCGTTGTGCTGCATCAATCAACACATCTACGCGTTTGTAATCTCGGATATTACCGAAATTCAAAAAGGTTATTTTTTTATTTGGTACAACTGTAGGTTTACCATAATCTTTCAATAAAAAAGGTGTATAAAATACATTCGCTCGAGGTTTCAAACTTTTCAACAGATTGAATTGTGATAGAGAAAAAGATTGATAATTTTTGAAAGAATTCAGGATTCTTCCCGTATTCCATTTGGCAAATCGATAACAAGAAGCACCTTTAGGTATATTTACATTATGAAGTGGCACTATTGTCTTCACTTTACCTAAGATAATTTTTATAACAGGCAGTGCATAAGGATATCCGTGCAATCCAGTATAGAAATAATCCGGTTGGCTTTTCTTTATTTTTAAAGCAAGTCTACAATAAGCAAACAAGAGTTTTAAGGATCGATTACGATAAGGTAAGAGTTCCAATGAAACTCGAATATTTTTTATACTAGACATTTTCCCCAACTCATCATCATACACCGTTTTCCCCCTAGATACAATATACCACTCAATCTGATAATACTCACACAATAATGAAACAATATAGAAATCAGTATCCAGATAATAGTCTGGGGTTATCCAACAAATTTTTTTCTTTTCCATAAACTTATTCTACCTTAATACCTTTAATTCCACAATTTTCAGCAAATTCCATATCACTGTCACTATCTCCTATCATTACACAACGCTCAGGTCTTATATCGGGATAGTCATGCAAAATTTCCAGAAACATGCCGTTTCCCGGTTTACGACGAACATCAGCTTCTGTCAATGCCGTACAATAATATATACCATCAATACGACCACCATGCAATGTTATTTCCTTACACATTTTACTATGTACATCAAGCAACGCTTGTTCTGTCATTATCCCCTTGCCTACTCCGCGTTGATTCGTCACAATAAAAATATGTTTGGCAGTTCGAGCGAAGCGGGCAAGTGTTTCAAGAACACCGGGAAGAAAAACAAATTCCTCCCAACATTTCACATAATCATTAGGGCGCAATACATTAATCACACCATCCCGATCAAGTAACAAAGTGTCATATTCACTCAGGTTCAAGTCTCTCAACTGCATATTAAAAAAGAGTCTTAAAGTCTTCGTTAGCTTTATCATAATCCGAAGGGATGCCTATGTCAATAAAATAGCCACCGAAATCGAAAGCATAAAGATTTCCTTGTTTCACACCAGATTCCAATACAGCTGTTTCAAAAGAGAACTTCGTCTCGTCCGGCCATTGCACACGACTACGATTGATATAGTAAACACCGCCATTAATAAATCCTTCCTCACAGTATCGCTTTTCACAGAAAGTTTTTACATGATGGTCAACCGAGTCAACCAACACTTGTCCATAGCGTTCAAAATTCTTCATCTTTTTCAAAGCCAACGAAATAGCTGCAGAAGCTAAACAATGCTTATTGTAGAGATCGTCCAAGTCAACGTCAAAAAAAGTGTCACCATTAAGAACAACAACGTCTTTCCCTATACATTTACTGAAAGCCTGCTTGATGCCACCACCTGTACCTAAAGGAGTCTCTTCCACCGAATAATTGAATGTAAAAGGAAACTCTTCGCCGCATTTATCGATCCAATTGATTATGGCATGACGTAAATGTCCCACAGAAAGTACCACATGCGAAACTTTGTAACGAGTTAGATATTTGAGCAGATACCACAAGAAAGGTTTTCCGTCTATAGGAGCCATACATTTGGGAATTTCATTTCCAATAGTAGAACGTAAACGGGTACCCAATCCTCCCGCCAATATTATTACTTCCATAGAATTTATTTAGTGAAAAAATAATCCTCTAGCATTAAACACAAACAGTGATACACAGGTAAATGCAGCTCTTGTATCATATAAGTTTCTGTTTGCGGGACACGAATACAAACATCGGCCATAGCAGATAATTTACTCTCTTTAGCACCGGTCAGGCCAATCACCCTCAACCCCTTAGCCTTAGCTGTAACTGCTGCATAAAGTACATTCTTGCTATTACCTGAAGTTGATATGCCCAACAGCACATCCCCCACTTCACCAAAGCCATTAACCTGTTGCGCAAAGCAAAGTAACGGTGCACAATCATTCATATAAGCTGTTGACAAAGCCACATGCCCACCAAGCGCAATAGCGGGCAACACTCCTTGCAGATTCTGCGCCAACACCTCTCCCATCTCCGTATCAACATTTTGCAAAGCAACCACCGCAGTCTCACTAAGTTTTCGAGGATTCTTAAATCCTTTCATCAACTCTCCAACAATATGTTCAGCATCAGCGGCACTGCCACCATTACCACATACCAAAAGTTTGCCTTGTTTCTCATAACTCGCCTTCAAAAATTCAAAAGCAGCCTGTATATCGGCTACACAGCTCTCCAAAACAGGATAACGCTGTATCAATAATTCAAGTTGATTCATTATATTATATTTTATCCGTGGGATAAATTTTCCAACCATGTGCACCACCTTCGGTGAACTGGAAGGGCATTACAAAACCATCAAGTTCCTTCAAGGCATTAATCACCTCTTTCTTGCGGGTAGGTTCTACCATCAACATAATGAAACCTCCACCACCAGCACCACTGACTTTACCCGCCAAAGCCCCTGCAGGAATAGCAACATCAAACACTTCTTGAATCATGGGATTAGATATAGCTTCAGCCATCTTCTTTTTATCTTCCCAACCTTGACCTAAAATCTTGGCAAACGCTTGCATATCCCCCTTAAGCAGTGCTAACTTCATATCAATAGCACTCTGTTTTATACGATGCATAGCATCGATAGCTTTCTGATTGCCACTCGAAGTGTTCTTTCTCTGTTGATCGATAATGGCTGCACTGCTACGCGACGCACCTGTAAAGTAGAGCACCATGGAAGCTTCCAATTCATCAATTATCCATCGTTTTATTTTCAACGGATTTACGATAACCAAATCATTTTGCAAAAATTCCATGTAGTTGAATCCTCCAAAAGTTGCCGCATACTGATCTTGCTTACCACCAGAGAGATTCAAGTCCTTACGCTCTATCTCGTAGGCTAGGCGTGAAATTTCGTAGTCCCCAAGAGGTAACCCCAGCCATTCTACAAAACATTTCAAGATACAAACAACCATAGTAGACGAGGTGCCCAGCCCTGATCCGGCCGGAGCATCATTGTAGGTGGTTATCTTGAATGATTTAGCATCGAGGTCGTAATCCTTAATAACGCGATTATACACACCTTTTATCAGGCTTGCTTCACCATCTATCTCCATTCTTTTTGTAGAAGGATAACACTTGAAACAGTTTGAGTCATAGCTGTTAAGAACGATGCTATTGTCTCTTGTCTCTTCTATGGTGCAATAGGCATAAAGATTGATGGTGGCATTCAATATCAATCCTCCATAAATATCACTATAAGGTGAAACATCACTTCCTCCTCCAGCCAGACCAAGGCGAAGAGGAGCTTTAGAACGTATTATCATAAAGTCAATCAATTTTTAGTACTCTCAATCAAAAAATGATATATAATGGAGAAAATCACTTTTTCTCATTGTGCATCATCATTGAAAGAGTAAAAGGTATCTAAAGGAAAAGGATTTGGAATAACCACAACATTCTTCCGTTCAAAATGAAAGACTCTTTTAAGGTCATCTCTAAAAGAGCCAGACAATATAACTATCTTTGACTATTGTGAGCTATATAGTTCATATTTAATTTTCTTCTCAAAAGTTTGTCCAATTTCCGTGAGGACATACTATTGTAAACGTAACCACCTCCATGAACTTAAACACCGATACTTTAAATCGTGATTTCGCTCACCTATTATTTTTGCAGGAATACCACCCACAATAGCATAATCTGGTACATCTTTAGTCACTACAGCTCCTGCGGCCACTACTGCACCCTTACCTATTGTTACCCCTTTTAATATTGTTGCTCCCACTCCAATCCAGACATAATCACCAATAACAATAGGTTGATGATCTCCTTCAAATGTGGGAGAGTTAACATCATGTCCACCGCTGATAATGTTGCATCGGTGACTAATCGAGACACTATTACCAATAGTAATACCACCAAATGCTTGTAAAATGCACCCTCTATTAATATGGGTATAGTTTCCAATATTTAGCTTTGTTACTCTACCTATATATCCACACATATCTATTCGTGTATGATGTCCTATCTTGCTACCAAACATAATAAGACAGTATTTACGTATTATGTGAGATGGAATATATGTAATAATATTGTTATAGAAATAACCAATAAGGGACGCCAAAATATTTTTCAAATGATTCATAGTCTTTTATCTTAATAGTTGTCAATAAGTTCCATCCATCGTTGCCCAACTTGTCCGACATCAAATTTTCGGCTTTTTTCCATGGCTTTAACGCTAATAGTTTCTTTATTTTCTTTTGATGACAAGATGAATTCTTTTATCTTCTGTACATATTCATCCTCATCGAATGGTGTAATGACATATCCATTGATCTTATCATCTATTATATCCGGTAAAGATGCAAATGAATTAAAAACAAATGGCACACATCCATACTGCATTGCTTCAATTAAGACCATACCGAACCCCTCGTAGTTACTTGTCATACAACTACATACGGCTTTTTTATAGTATTCTGTCGGATTTTGAAAATCATGAAATGTGATACGTTTAAGACACATTTCATGAGCTAAATTCTCATACAATTCTTTTTCGGGTCCTCCTCCTACTATTTCAAGTCTATAATCGGGTAATTCATTTTGTAGTCTTTTCCAAATATTAAGAAGAGATCGAAAACGTTTTTGTCTAGTATTTATTCTTCCAACATACAGAATCATTTTCTCTTTCTTCTGATAATCCAATTGATATTCTTCATCAATACAGAATGGATTGGGCAAAGCACATATACATTCAGGGTTGAAATCATAAAAACTTTTTAAGTCATCCCTAAAGAAATCAGAAAGAAGGACTATCTTCATTTTATTTAATTCAATTCTTCTGAATGATGCTAAATATCTCAAATCAAAACGTATACGTTTTAAGCATCTGTCAACAAAAGATTCTTTCAATATATTTGGCAATTTTGCCGAACTGGGATACATCAGTTTGGATGGAACATTGTGTACATGAAAGAAAACCTTTTTATCAATTAACCGAGAACAGTAATTGAATAATTGATAACTTGGAAATGGACAAATTACAATATCTACAGCCATTTCCATCATTACCTTGTCTAACTTATTAAAATATCCAACACTATCAATAGAATACTCTATGAATATCGCTTTGGTATAGACAGAATTTTTATCATAATCAGTTTTTCTTTGATACGTAGCAAACACATTATATCCATGCTCCCTAAAATAAGGCACAAGATTATGATATACCCTTTCGACTCCTCCAGTTGTAGGATCTATTGCATTCGTAAACATTATAAGTATATTTTTCATATACTATATTTCAGAATTGATATATTCAACAAATTGTTTGTATTGAAGTTGATTATCAAATAATTGAGCTCTCAATACTGAATATTGAGCCATATTTTCCAATTTAGCTTTATCCATACCATATATATTTTCCATTGCTGCAGCCAATGAGTTTACCAGATTCGCATCATTCTCCACAACAATGCCACACTCTTCATTAACGATTTCCGACATTCCTCCACTTCTCGTTATAATGACAGGCAAAGAGCTTGCAATTGCCTCAAGGCAGGTAAGTGCAAAAGGCTCCTCCCATGTGGAAGGAAATACACCCGCATTTGCAATTTGATAATATCGATGAATGACTTCATGTTTTACAAAGCCTGTAAATATGACCCGTTCTCCCAACTGATGAATGATAGACGCAAGTTCTTTTTCGAATAGAGACACGTAAGTAGAAGAAAATGCAAAACTTCCGACAATAAGCAAATAGGCATCAGGCATTTTATCTTTAGATTCCAAGAAAGCAAGTAGCAACTCTTTTATACCTTTGTAATTTCTCAATCTACCCGAGAAAACAAAAAGAAAAGAATTTACGGGAATATTAAATGACGTTCTTAATGCATGTCTTTCTTCAATTGTAGTCCTTACATTGAACTGATTAAAATCGATTGAATTATACAATAACTTGATACCAGCACCATACTTTCCTTCAACATTTTTCTTCAATACTTTGCATATATAGTCGCTAATCCCCAAGTAAAGGTCCGTTGATTTAGCATTCAAATCATCCCAATGACGCAAACCATGGGACGGTACATTATGTATGCGTTGTATAACGGGTAATGCGGTTTTCCTCTTTATATAATCAGCATTAATTGAGGAACCTTCCAAGAGAACAGCATCAATATTGTTACTATTCTTGATGTAACGAACCAACGCGCTTGCATAACAATATCCAATAAATGGCAGACCTGTCCGTAAAGCTATAAAATTATAACAACGCTTTAGAAAGTCTGTCATTCGATTCAAAACACTCGAAGTACTAACAAAGTGAAAATGGGTACACCTATACTTTTTTGCCTTTTCTCTTGCATTAGCATTATCGATAGAAAAAATTTCGAATTGCATTTGCTTTTCTTTTTCATTTGTATCAACCAGAAGCTGAATCAAAGTTTCTGTGGCACCTCCCAAAACTGACGGTAAGGGCAATGTTCCATTATTTATAATAGCAATTCTTTTCATACAAGGATATTTTATAAATGAGGTATAGACATATTGCTTGTATCAGAAAACATCCTTGACGGACAAATTCAGCAGAGGTAAATGCACAAGTCAGAATATATCCGAACCATACAGAAAGATATAAATATTTCTTAGGAAGTTTTGCAAATGCCGCTTTTAGTGACCACCATAACATTCCAATCAGACTAAGTACTCCAGTCATCCAACTAATTCCCAACAATCCCCAATCGTAATAATGCAATCCGTATGATTCATTTCTCACAATTTCTAAAGAATAAGATGTTCTTAATGCCCGGTTACATAATCCAGAACCGAAAAACATCTCTACCGCACTCTTATAATGATTACCATAATAATGGAACAAAGTTGCATATCTAATATAATCTTTATTGCCAAAAGTCTGGTCAGATTCTTGCCTCTCCATCATTCCTTCAAAAACCGTCTGAAAGATGGGAGTAAGATAAAGCAAATAAGCACCTAATCCTCCCAATGCACACCATAAGACAAGTTTCTTTGAAAAGCCGTTAAATCTTATAATCATTATTATAGAAAATACAGCAGAAAAGAACAGTAAAGTTCTAAATCCAAATAATAACATACAAATCAATGAAAGCAACATGGGAAGTATATAGTTCATTTTCTTCTCCAAAATTTTATTCAAAGTATAAAAATATCCCAATGAATTAATGGACATTCCCACCATTCGAATTCGTCGGTTCAACATATCTACTGTTTCATTGTACTGATTGTCTTTATCTAGAAATACAAGTTTAGGATAGACTGAAACTTGATATAAGTAACAAAGGCAGAATATGATAAAAGCCCAGAACAATACCTTTTCAAGAACTTCGATACTTACGTTGTATTTGCACAAGACAAAATAAAATACAATCATAAAGTAGATATTATATTCACCCATAATACTGACAGGACTCTCACTCCTAAAATACATACACGACAAGATGCTTAGAAAGCAGCTAACTACAAAGAAGGAAATGGGCTTGCTGTATGATGTTCCTTTTTTATAATACAAAAAGAAAACACCCACCAACACGATAAATAAGTATCTAGGTATTGGAAGAAGACCGTAACCTTGTTCCAATATCAGACAAGCTATTAATAATATCGGAAAGGAGTTAGCCAATGGATATCTTTTGACTATTACATTATTCATCATTGTATAGCCTGCTTTATAAATGTTTCTGAAGTCCGGACTATAATATCTATATTAGGAATGTTATGAGACATTTCCTGAATATCCCCGCTATCTACCTCAACTGTCGAATTTTCTATGCCGAAAGTATTCATTACGTCCAAAGCTCGTCCATCTCCGGGCGAATTGAACAATACGGTTTTGAAAGGCTTGTTGAATATTATAGAAAATGCGGTTCCGTGAAACGATGTTGTAACGACACATGAGGCATTGGCAAACAATCCCACAAATTCAAAAGGAGATGCTGTTAATATTCGATTCTTCATTTTTTTATATTCAGCCTCTGCTGTTACTTCAACCACACTCATATGGTGTAATATAGCATATTTATTTGCCATATCCAGTACCCTATCGTCTCTTTTTACTTGATATACAAGAAGGTATGGTTTATCTATAAAAGTTGGTTTAACAGCTATCTTTTGCCATTCATT
>OAVB01001316.1_pt1 | contig 15613 bp, 16 predicted proteins | sample 1516871 | NCBI WGS metagenome assembly OAVB01 (sample SAMEA2580069, study PRJEB22360) | human gut metagenome | biome: human gut; feature: human-associated habitat; material: faeces | place: Denmark | collected 2008/2010 | reverse complement strand
AAACCGCGACAAATAAACCTTCCCCTATCGTGCGTCCCCTTTACTATTACTATAATGCGAACAACAAAGAAGCAGTAGCCCCTCTCATCGACTTTATTCTCTCCGGCGAAGGACAGGATATAATAAAAAAGAGCGGATATATTCCGGTGAAATAAGGATATACGAAAAAAATATCATACTTTTGTAGCATATTTGGTTACGAGTCATCTTCAGCAGTTATTATCTCTCGTAACTCATAACTTATTTAAACGCTATGACAGATATTAAGGACGAAGAGGTTACAGGCGAAAAGAAAAGCCTCAACTTTATTGAGCAAATTGTAGAAAATGATTTAAAAGAAGGTAAAAACGGAGGAAAGGTGCAGACACGTTTCCCGCCGGAACCGAACGGCTACCTTCATATCGGCCATGCCAAGGCTATTTGCCTTGATTTCGGTCTGGCAGCCCGTCACGGTGGCGTGTGTAACCTTCGTTTCGACGATACAAACCCGACCAAAGAGGACGTAGAGTATGTAGAAGCCATCGAAGAAGATATCAAATGGCTGGGTTTCGAGTGGGGAAATGTGTATTATGCATCCGATTATTTCCAGCAACTCTGGGACTTTGCCGTACGGTTGATCCAAGAAGGAAAAGCCTACATCGACGAGCAGACTTCCGAACAAATCGCCGCACAAAAAGGAACTCCCACCCAACCGGGAACCGAAAGCCCTTACCGCAACCGTCCTGTCGAAGAGAGCCTTACCCTGTTCCGCAAGATGAACAGTGGCGAGATCGAAGAAGGTGCTATGGTGCTCCGTGCCAAAATCGACATGGCAAACCCGAATATGCACTTCCGCGACCCGATTATCTATCGTGTGGTGAAACATCCTCACCACCGTACCGGAACCACTTGGAAAGCCTACCCGATGTACGACTTTGCACACGGACAAAGTGACTTCTTCGAAGGAGTTACCCATTCACTCTGTACGTTGGAGTTCGTCGTGCACCGTCCACTGTACGACCTGTTTATCGACTGGCTCAAAGAAGGCAACGACCTGAACGATAACCGGCCCCGCCAGTACGAATTCAACAAGTTAAACCTCAGTTATACCCTGATGAGTAAACGCAACCTGCTTACTCTGGTGAAAGAAGGCTTGGTGAACGGCTGGGACGACCCCCGTATGCCTACCATCTGCGGATTCCGCCGTCGCGGATACTCCCCGGAGTCCATCCGTAAGTTCGTTGATAAAATAGGATATACCACCTACGATGCGCTTAATGAGTTCGCGCTGCTGGAAAGTGCCGTTCGCGAAGATCTGAATATTCGTGCAACCCGTGTTTCCGCCGTATTGAATCCGGTAAAATTGATAATCACCAACTATCCCGAAGGCAAAGTGGAAGAGCTGGAAGCCATCAACAATCCCGAAGATCCGGAAGCCGGAAGCCATACCATCGAATTCAGCCGTGAACTGTGGATGGAACGCGAAGACTTCATGGAAGATGCTCCGAAAAAATATTTCCGAATGACTCCGGGCCAGGAAGTACGTCTCAAAAATGCCTACATCGTGAAGTGTACAGGCTGCAAAAAAGATGAAAACGGAACGATAACCGAAGTGTACTGTGAATACGACCCGCATACCAAAAGCGGCATGCCCGATGCAAACCGCAAGGTCAAAGGGACACTGCACTGGCTCAGTTGCGCCCATTGCCTGCCTGCCGAAGTACGCCTTTACGATCGTCTCTGGAAAGTAGAAAATCCACGCGACGAACTGGCCGCCATCCGCGAAGCCAAAAACTGCGAAGCCCTGGAAGCCATGAAAGAGATTATCAACCCCGATTCATTGCAGATACTTAACCGCTGCTACGTCGAAAAATTCGTAGCCACCCTGCCTAATCTCTCTTATCTGCAATTCCAGCGAATCGGTTATTTTAATATAGACAAAGACTCCACTCCCGACAAGTTAGTATTCAACCGTACCGTAGGGTTGAAAGATACATGGGGGAAAATTAACAAATAGTGATAAGCGATAAGTGATAAGTGATTAGTAGGCTACGCTATATGCTGCATTGCACTAATCACTTATCACTTATCATTACATTATTAATTACTAATCACTTATCACTACATCACATGGCAAGAAAAAATAATTCATCTGATAAAGATCAGGAACTAAACGAACTCATAGCCGACTACGAAACGGCGAAAAAAGAAAACAAACCACTTTATCTGGATGGAGACCAACTCGCGGATATTGCTGACAGATATGCCCTCAGTCGGCGCTTTGATGAAGCACAGGAAGTAATCAACTACGGCCTGGAACTTCATCCGGGACATACCGACCTCATGGTAGAACAGGCTTATCTGTATCTGGACACCATGAAACTCCAGAAAGCCAAGAACGTAGCCGAATGCATAACCGAAACCTACGAAACGGAAGTCAAGTTGCTGAAAGCCGAAATCCTGCTGAACGAAGGTAATCTGGATGAAGCGGAAAAGTTGCTCGATTCTATTGAAGACAAGGAATCGCTAAACACCATTCTTGATGTGTCTTACCTCTATATGGACATGGGATATCCCGAAAAAGCATTATCGTGGCTTACGCTCGGCATAGAGGAATACAAAGAAGAAGAGGATTTTCTGGCCGCTATGGCGGACTGTTACCGCAGTGGCGATCACGACGAGCAAGCAATCTATATCTATAACAAACTGATAGATAAAAATCCTTACGATCCGTCCTATTGGACCGGATTGGCCAAATCTCATTTTAACCGGCAAGAATTTGAGAAAACCATTGAAGCCTGCGATTTTGCCCTGGCTGCCGATGAGAATTTTGGAGAAGCCCACCTCATGAAAGCCCATAGCTTTTTCCACTTGGAGAATGAATCGAAAGCTATCCAAGAGTATCAGTTGGCACTCAAAGGCCAAAGTATTCCTCCCGAATTCGCCCATATGTTTATCGGATTGGCCTACACCCATCTGGAAAACTGGGAACTGGGCTATCAAAACTACGAACGGGCTTTAAAATTTATCGGAGACGAGGAATCCCCTATCTTGACAGATATATACAGCAATGAAGCATACTGCCTTTCCAAAATGGGTAGATATGAAGAGGCTCATCAAATCTGCGAAAGAGCAAAGGAAAAGACGCCCGAAAGCGCAGAACTCTATCTACAGGAAGGATATATTTATCTGGAAGAAAAAGAAATCGATAAAGCAAAAGAGTCTTGGAAAGTTGCCATACGCTGTGCCCCCGAAGCGGAAACACTGATACGAATAGGCAATTACTATCTAAATTGCAATATGTTGGAGAATGCACGCATGTGTCTCGAAGAAGCCAAAAGATTAGAACCGGAACATCCGAGTATCGATATCCGCCTGGCTTCTCTCTGTCTGATCCAGCAAGATTATAAAGGATTCGAAAAATACAATCAGCTACTGGATCCGCCTCTCAACCTACGAGATGTTCAGGAAGCCATGGCTTTGGATTGTGTCGATGGGGGCATGCGAAAGAAAATCGATCAATTTATACAGGAAATCGATGAATTCAAGAATGAGGATTCGGATGAAGACGAGGATGAAGATGAAGATGAAGATGAAAATGAATATCCGGATGAAAAAGAAAATGATTAAAACCCAATATTAATAGAAAGCAAATGGAATCTGTAGCCTTTATTCAATGGTGTCTCGATCACCTTAACTACTGGACTATTACTCTGTTAATGGCCATCGAGAGTTCTTTTATTCCTTTTCCGTCCGAAGTGGTCGTGCCTCCTGCCGCCTACAAAGCAGCAGTAAACGATGAGATGAATGTTTATCTCGTAGTATTGTTCGCTACTCTCGGTGCAAATATCGGAGCGATCATCAACTACTATCTGGCCTACTGGCTGGGACGTCCCATCGTCTATAAGTTTGCCAACAGCCGTTTCGGACATATGTGCCTTATCGATGAAGCCAAAGTGCAACATGCCGAAGAATACTTCGACAAGCATGGAGCTCTTTCCACTTTTATCGGCCGTCTCATTCCTGCCGTACGTCAGTTAATCTCCATTCCTGCAGGACTGGCACGTATGAAGCTCGGCACTTTCCTGCTATACACCACTCTTGGTGCCGGTTTATGGAATGCGATCCTTGCCGCCATCGGATACAATTTAGCATCCGTTCCGGGTATCGAAAGTGAAGAACAGCTATTGGCACGCGTAACTGAATACAGCCATGAGATAGGCTATTTCTTTATCGCCGTCGGCGTATTCATCGTTGGTTTCCTGATTTATAAAGGAATGAAAAAAGGAAAATGATTTCCGAATTATGAATTCTGATTTATGAATTACAACTGCGTTGTCATACCGCATGGCATAATTCATAAATCAGAATTCATAATTCAATAAGTCAGAAATTAAATTGTAACCCCACTCCTAATATTTCTTTGAATTGCACTCTCGGTCCTTTCGTTCCGTCTTTCTGTGCAATTTTCACATCATCATCATACACCAGATTAGTGGTCAGAGTAGTCGAGAACCATTTATTGATGGCCATATTGATCTGTACTTCCCAGTTCACGTCGATATTCTGCGGTTTGTGCAGGTAATCGGAATATAAATCCAGACGAGAATAAACCGTCATATTCTTCATGAATTCATACCGCACTTCCCCTTTCAGATTAGCTCCGAAACTGGATAACAGATGCTTTCCCGGATCTACCCCATAAGCCCCTTCATCAGACAGGCGATCGTTCAGCACAAACGTTCCGCGCCAAGAAGCCGGTGACAACACCACGGTGAAAATCTTATTCGGTTCATAAGTAAATCCCAATCCGGTGGTGAGATAGGCAGGGGACATAAATTCAGAAACAGAAATATCCTTGCTTATGCTATAATCATATCCGGGCGAGAATTGCGTCTGGAAAGTAGCAAATGCACTGGCATACCAGCTTTTTGCAATAGAATATCCGTAATTAGAGTTCAGGTAGATTTTATCATTGGCTTTCTTCGTCCCGTCTTCGCCGGTCCTGTTCAATCCGTAAGCCAGTTCAAGCCGGTTGTTCCAAAGATGTTTTCCTTTTTTATAATTGGCCTGATAAGCGCCTTGAAAGTCAAAAGCTACGGAGTTATCACCACCGGCAGCCCAGTTTGTCAAACTTACTTGGGTCAGTTTCAACCCTAAATTTCCTTCTCTCGTCCATGGAGAAGTACCTTCTGCCGTCTCCGTTTGAGCCGACACTGTCCCTACACCCAGGAATGCCAGGGCGATGAACCACATTTGTTTTTTATTCATGTTGCTTGGTTTAGGTTATTGATACCTTTTAAAAAAAACACAACCTAACAAGAACTGAAGATCCGGCGAATTACCGAATCCATAGGCCAGCTCCTATTAGGTCAAAATTTTCAAAACCCATGCCCATCCTTAAGCTATGGGCACGGATACGCTCTTTTCATAATGCCTTTTCTATTCTTTCACGGCGGCTAATGCCTTCTCATAATCAGGCTCCTGAGTAATCTCCGGCACGAGTTCCGTATAAGCTACCGTGCCATCTTTGCCAATCACCACTACCGAACGCGCCAGCAAACCTGCAAGCGGACCATCGGCCATGCGTACACCATAGCTTTCGTCAAAATCCGAATAACGGAAATCCGACAGAGGAACCACATTTTCGATGCCTTCTGTGGTACAGAACCGAGCATGTGCAAACGGAAGGTCTTTAGAGATAGCCAACACCACCGTATCTTTCAATCCGGCTGCCATCTTATTAAACTTACGTACCGAAGTAGCACATACACTTGTGTCAAGACTCGGAAAAATATTAAGAACCACATTTTTGCCTTTCAGATCTTTCAGAGAGAAAGAAGACAAATTTTACCAGCTCGAAGTCAGGAGCTACCTTACCTACTTGTATAAATTCACCGATCAGTTTTACCGGTTGTCCTTTGAAATTTGTTGTTGCCATAAAGATATTTACTATTTAATAATTTATTATTCTTAGAGAATCCGGATTTTCATCCGTTTGAATATACAACAATTAAAATTCACAATAGGTTCACAGAAAAAAAACCTTTTCCACCTTTATTTGTTACTTTCCTAACAAAATTATAGTATCAATTCATAAAACAACATTCGTATGAAAACAGTATTCGATGGGATCGAGCACTCAGTCAAGAACTGGTGGATGTCCCTTATTTTAGGTATTTTGTATATCGGTGTGGCGATATGCCTTATGTTTGCTCCGCTAAGCAGTTACGTAGCCCTGAGCATTGTCTTCAGTATTTCCATGCTGATCAGTGGTATTCTTGAAATCCTTTTTGCAATAAGCAACAAGCATGTATCCAGTTGGGGCTGGTATCTTGCCGGCGGTATCATCGACCTCATCATCGGCATTTACCTCGTGGCCTACCCGATGGTCAGCATGGAAATCATTCCGTTCCTCATTGCCTTTTGGCTTATGTTCCGTGGTTTCTCTGCCACCGGTTATTCGATGGACCTCAAACGGTATGGCACCCGCGATTGGGGATGGTACATGGCTTTCGGCATTCTTGCCATTCTCTGTTCGCTGCTCATTTTGTGGCAACCGGCAGTAGGTGCATTGTATGCGGTCTATATGATTTCATTCACCTTCCTTATTATCGGTTTCTTCAGATTCATGCTCGCATTCGAACTTAAGAATCTGCATAAAAGAGCCAATAATTAAGCACCGGTTTCTGTTTTCCTCCCGATCATATAAATCATACCGGAAGAAATCGAAACAAACTTTTAAATCAAGAATTGTGAACTGGGAATTGTCGTACGGTGTCAAGCCAGACAAATTCACAGTTCACAATTTTTAAATCAACCCAACGGCATCAATTAACTTATTCAGGCCGTTGCCGTCATTCCTTCAGCTTTCAAGAAGCGGAACATGGTAGTACGGGATACCCCGAACTCACGTGCCAGCTTCGCGTGCTTGGCACCACTTCTCGCCTGTTTCAGAATATACCTCTTATTTTCATACAGCAACTGCAATTTCGGATTATCCCCTTTCCGCCTCCCCAAAGGTATTCCCTCCTGCTTCCGTCGTGCCAATGCTTCTTTTGTACGCATCGATATAAGGTTGCGCTCTATCTCGGCCATCAGCCCAAATGCAAATCCCAGTACTTTACTATTTATATCATTCTGAAACACATACCCCTCCTTCGTGCTATACAGCACCACCTGTTTTTTGATGCACGAATTCAGAATTGTCATGATTTCCAGTAGCGTCCTGCTCAGCCTCGAAATTTCCGTCACGATGAGAGTATCTCCGGGTTTCATCTGTCTCAGCAACGGTGCCAATTTCCGTTCTTTTGTACTTACACTCCCACTCACTGTCTCAGTGTACCATTTGTCAATACTCAGCCCGTTCTTTTCCGCGAACCTTAAAATCTCCTCCTTCTGGTTGGCTAAAAACTGTTTTTCCGTACTTACTCTTAAATAAGCTATTACCATAATTTCTCCATTAAAATGATTAATACCCTGCGAAAAAACAGCAAATACTATTATCCATCACTCTAATTACAGATTCTTTTGTTAATGCCGATTCAGTCATTCAAAATAAAATCATAGAAGAAGCATTGCAGAGTGCTCTTTTTTTTACCATACCTTTACCTGCCCATTATCTGAACTACTAAAATCATTCCAGGCACAAACTTTGTTTATTGAACAAATAAAAAAAAGAAAACCAAAAAATGGAAATACAAATCTTCACAGAATCATTGATTAAAAAAGCAAAATTATCCGGCAGATACAGCACTGCCGACAGCTATCTAAGCACACTGCACCGGTTGCAATTGTTCACCAATGCTCCCGACATGCATTTTGACAAGATCACTCCAGAGCTCATAAAAGCGTTCGAACAGCACCTTTTTCAAAAAGGGCTGTTCGACAACACAGTTTCTCTTTACATGCGCATGCTACGATCTATTTTCAACCAGGCTGTCACTGCCGGAGTAGCCACGCTGAACACCAAGGAAATTTTCGAGAATGTTTTCGTCGGATGTGACGCCACAGCCAAACGAGCTATAAAGCCAGTCCTTATCAACCAGCTTTTGGAAACCGACTTAAGCCATTGTCCGCAATTAGAATTCAGCCGTGACATGTTCCTACTCAGTTTCTATTTGCAGGGAATTCCATTTGTCGATTTAGCCTATTTACGCAAAAGCAACGTAAATGGAAACATATTAATTTATCGTCGCCAAAAAACGGGACAACAACTGTATATCACCATCGAAAAGTGTGCTGCCAAAATTATAAAACGCTACGCATGCAGATGCAAAGATTCCGCTTATCTGCTACCCATACTCACAGCAACAGGAGAAACAGGATACAGACAATATAAAAGCGCCTTGCGGCTCTACAACAAACATTTGCACCGAATATCAGACTTAATAAAAATAACTCCGCAATTGACTTCATATGTAGCCCGCCATACATGGGCAAGCACTGCGCGCGAAAATGGCATTCCAGTTTCAATCATCAGCACGGGCATGGGACATTCCTCGGAAAAAGTAACCTATGTCTATCTGGAATCATTGGATAATAAAACGATGAGCGATGCAAATAAAAAAGTTATTTCGGCAGTAACTTCGAAAAGAAAAAATATTACCAAAAAGAAGTCTCTTACTTATTAGGTAAGGGAACGACTAACAATTCATTTATCGCCACAAAATTAGATATAAATTTTCAATATGAGACAATTTTGAGTGATATTTTTTTCTTAAATCACAAATTAATATCCCCAATACACGTATTTTAAAAAAGACAATGTTCAATAAATGAAGATTTGATACAAATACTCTGTTTGATGTAATTACAATATTACATCAAACAGAATTCTACAAAACAGACATCTCTCACCTCTGAAACTACAAAAACTTTAGGCTACATTAACATAACAAACACTTTCCGACAATCTTTCAGGATTAGTCGTTCCCTTACCTAATAAGTAAGAGAACAATATGAAAACAAACAATGAATAGCCTAATAAACTCTACATTTGGTGTGATAACATGTTGTGCAGCTTCTTTTTTTATTGCCATTTTTATTGAAAGCATTATGCTGCCTCGTATTCTTCTAATATCCAGAAGAAAACGTCTATATGATATGCCTGACAAGCGGAAATCCCATAAAAGCCCGATTCCCCGACTTGCCGGTATTACTTTTTTTCCCGTAATTATGCTCAGCTTCCTTTCGGTATCTGGTTTACAAGCCATATATACCACTGAATATTTCATCAATTATTCAGCACAATCCATTATCCGCCTTTCTTTCATGATATGTGGAGCACTTCCTTTAGTATTGTTAGGTATTAAAGACGATTTGATTGGTGTCCGATATTCCCACAAATTCATCATCCAGATTTTATCTGCCCTTCTATTGATATCTTCCGGAACTTATATTGACAACCTCTATGGTTTATTGGGCATATATGAATTATCCCCTTATATTGGAATACCGTTTACAACACTGCTAACTGTTTATATCATCAATTCTCTCAATCTCATTGACGGAGTAGACGGTCTGGCAGCAACACTCAGTATTGTAGCATCCGTTATTTTGGGTAGCAGTCTACTCATTGCAGGAAACCGGACTACTTCTATTCTGGCTTTCGCCATCACAGGTACCCTCATCCCTTTCCTGTATTACAACACCATTGCCAAAAGAAAACTGTTTATGGGTGATACCGGCTCTCTGACCTTAGGCTATATGCTTAGTTTTCTTGCCATATATTATAGCATGCAAACATCCGCCAACAATACTGCACCAAGTATCCCTCCTATCATTATTGCCTGGTCCGTATTATTTGTCCCTCTATTTGACACAGCCAGAGTGATGTGTGTACGCGCCAGTCAAGGAAAACCGATTTTCAACCCCGACCGCAACCATATCCATCACAAACTTCTTGATTTGGGTTACAGTCACCGTAAAATCACATTGATTTTAACAGTAGCGACCTTGTGTCTTACCGCACTGAACATTTCTCTGTACAAACGGCTCAATATCAATATCCTATTAACGATTGACCTCATGACAGGCGTTCTTTTTAACGTCTATCTCAACCAACGGAGAAAAAGAATAGCAGGCAATTCTGAGCTTAATAAAATATCGGAGCAATCCCCATCCATCCCTTTGGGAGATTTCTCCGTCACCACCAACTACCGCTTTGATTCCATCCCCAAACGGCAAGTGGTGGTGAATACCATCAATCCGCACTCATGGGTAACTTCCCACCGGGATACAGAATTCAAAAAAGCCCTTCTGCAAAGTGATGCGCTTATCCCCGACGGTACAGGCATTGTATTCGCCGTCCGTTGGCTTTTCGGAATACGTATCCGCAAAATGGCCGGTGCCGACCTTCACCGGCACGTACTTCAGCAACTCGATAAGGTTGCCGGTTCCGTCTTTTATCTCGGAGCCTCACAGCGCACACTGACACATATTACCGAACGTATTCATGCAGAGCATCCTCATATCCGGGTCAATACTTATAGCCCTCCTTACCGCGACCGTTTTTCTGAAGAAGAAACAGCCGCGATGATAGCGGCCGTAAACGCATTCAAACCCGATGTATTATTTGTCGGCATGACAGCCCCAAAACAAGAAAAGTGGATTGCCGCCAACCGCCATCTGCTCCAAGCCCGTCTCATCTCCGGAATTGGAGCTGTGTTCGGCTTTTACGGCGGCACCACTCCCCGTCCTCCCAAATGGATGATCGCCATGGGACTGGAATGGTTGGGACGGCTTATCAAAGAACCCCGCAGAATGTGGAAACGTAACTTTGTCTCCACCCCGAAATACCTGTCGGATATCGTGCGACTGAAACTCAAAAAGAAAAACAATAAAAAAACAACACCCGATTATGAAATTAACTAAATCACTATTCCTCCCCACCCTAATTCTTTTACTGCTCAGTTCATGCGGCAGCCAAAAAGATATTGCATACATGCAGGATGGAGAATACCTGAAATACACAGAACAACCACCTTTCCTGTATGATGCCCATATTCTGCCCAAAGACCTGCTTACCATTACCGTGCATTGCTCCGAACCCGAATTGGCCGCCCCGTTCAATCTGAACGGAAGTCTGCAATCACCGGCAACAACAGGCAGCACCGGCAATACGCCACAACAAACTTATCTGGTAGATAACAACGGGGATATCGATTTTCCCATTTTAGGCAAACTCCACCTCGGAGGACTCACCAAAGGAGCAGCCGAAACAGTGATCTGCGAACGTCTGAAAGCCTTTTTGAAAGAAGAACCCATCGTGAACGTACGCATGGTCAACTATAAATTTTCCGTATTGGGTGAAGTTGGCAAACCAAACACGTTCACCGTAGCCAATGAAAAAGTAAATGTCTTCGAAGCCCTTGCCATGGCAGGCGACATGACCATTTACGGTAAACGCAATAACGTGAAACTACTCCGTGAAGACGAGCAAGGCAGAAAAGAAATTGTACTGCTCGACCTCAAAGACCCGGGTATCGTCTCCTCTCCATATTATTATCTGCAACAGAACGACATCCTGTATGTAGAACCGAGAAAATCGAAAATAAGAAGTTCTGAGATGAGTGCCATCACCCCATGGGTAAGTATCCTTTCGGTGCTGACATCATTAACGTCACTGGCAGTCGCCCTGTTCAAATGACCCTACCCCCTTCATAAATCTAAATTATAAATTATAAATCATCATTCATGAAAGAGTTTATTCCCGAAGATACCTTTGAAGAAACCGATAATAAGAACGAACTGAGAAATCTCCTTTTCAATTATTTCATCTACTGGAAATGGTTTATCCTTTCCGTCGTCCTTTGCTGGGCAGGTGCATGGTTCTATTTGCGTTATGCCACTCCGGTATACAATGTCAGCGCCACCGTCATGATAAAAGACGACAAGAAAGGCAGTCGTGCCAGTGAGATGCTCGCCCTTGAGGACATGGGCTTCCTTTCTTCAAGCGGAAGTATTGAAAACGAGATGGAGATCCTCCGCTCAAAATCTCTCATCAAACAGGCGGTGACCGCTTTGAAGATATATGCCACTTATACCACCAAAGGACATATCGGATCACGGGATCTCTATACGGACAGCCCCATAGCCGTTGAAATGTCCGCTACCGATCTCAACAAACTAAAAACCGGATTCAACTTTGAAGTCGTCCTGCAACCGGACAGCACACTGGACATCAGTGGGAACATCGGCGGAGAAGAGATCGCAGCCCACGTCCAACAACTACCGATCCTGCTGGATACCCCGGCAGGCAGACTGACACTGTCGTTACGTCCCAATACCAAACCGATATTCGACGAAACCATCTATATCACAATCACCCCTCCGCTTCAAATGGCAAAAGCTTATTTGGCGGCACTGAGCATTGCCGGCACTTCTAACACGACTTCCATTGCCAACATCAATATACAAACTACCAACAAGCAACGGGGAGAAGATTTTGTCAACAAACTCATTGAAGTATACAACCTCGATGCCAATAATGACAAGAAACTGATAGCGACCAAAACGGCTGAGTTCATCGACGAGCGCATCGTAATCATCAACCGCGAACTGGGGAGTACGGAAGCCGAACTGGAAAACTTCAAACGTAGCGCCGGGCTGACCAGCATAAGTGATGCCAACACTTTCGTACAGGAAAGTTCCGAATACGAGAAAAAACGCATGGATATCGGAACCCAACTCAACCTGATGGAATACCTGCGCGACTATATTGACAACCGAGCCAATCAGGACGCCGTAATCCCCTCCAACGTAGGAGTAAACGATGTCAGCCTGTCTGCCCTCATCAACAAGTATAATGAAATGATACTGGAACGCAACCGCCTGCTCCGTACTTCATCGGAAAGCAATCCGGTGATCATCCGCAAAAACAGCGATCTCAGCGCCATGCGTGCCAACATCAGGTCGGCCATCAACAGTGTCTATAAAGGTTTGCTGATTTCCAAAGAGGATATCGACCGTCAGGCAAGCAAGTATTCCAACCGCATCGACCAGGCACCTACACAGGAGCGTGCGCTCACCGGTATTGCCCGCCAGCAAGAAATCAAGGCAGGACTCTACATGATGCTGCTGCAAAAACGTGAAGAAAACTCCATCGCTCTGGCAGCTACGGCAGACAATGCCAAGATCATAGACGCCGCCACAGCCAACGACCACCCCATAGCCCCCAATTACTCTCTGGTCCGGATGATTGCCATCGTTATCGGGCTGTTGATACCGATAGTTGCCATTACATTAGTCAACTTCTTCCGTTTCCGTATCGAAGGTCATGCCGATGTGGAGAAACTGACCCGTATTCCTATCCTTTGTGATGTTCCCACAGATTACCAATCAGAGAAGAACGGCTCAACCATTGTCGTAAAAGAGAACGAAAACAACATGATGTCCGAAGTATTCCGTAGTATGCGCACCAATCTTCAGTTCATCTTAGGAAAAAAAGAGAATAATGTCATCTTAATCACTTCCACTATCAGTGGCGAGGGTAAAACATTCGTTTCATGCAATCTCGGTGTCAGCCTTGCCCTTTTGGGCAAACGGGTGGTAATCGTGGGTCTCGACATCCGCAAGCCGAAACTGGCCGAGTATTTCGGTCTCGAACAGAAACATCTGAAAGGTATCACCTCTTTCCTGACCGATGACAGTATCGATCTGCACTCTTTACTTTTGCCCACCCAGGCCAGCAGTAATTTGCAGATACTGCCTTCCGGAAGTGTTCCTCCGAATCCTGCCGAGTTATTGGCTCGCCCATCACTGGACAAAGCCATCACACAACTATCTCAAGAATTTGATTATGTGATATTGGATACCGCCCCGGTGGGTATGGTGACCGACACCCTTATTATGTCACGCGTTGCTAATGCCACCGTATATGTCTGCCGTGCCGACTATTCTTATAAAAGCGATTTCGGATTGATCAATGAATTGAAAAAAGAAAATAAGTTACCCGAAATGGCCATTGTCATCAACGGAATCGATATGAAAAAGAAAAAGCACAGTTATTATTATGGATACGGGAATAAATATGGCTAAGGAAAAAAAAATGGGTATGGGAAAGGGGAAAGGGTGTGCGGAAAAAGATATGGTTATGGATATGGATATGGAGAAAAGCAGAAAGAAAAAAGGAAATAATTAAGAATTTACAAATAATTACATATATACAACAAATAAAGAACTCTTTAAAGTGTTAAATATTTAACACTTTAAAGAGTCATATTTTTAAATTTCGTCAAATTTGTAATTATTCATAAATTCAATCACATCAAAACAGGGACACTCTTTAATCCATTCTTCAGGTTCGATTTCACCGTTTCCATTCAAGTCGGGAGACAAGTCCCGATGTCCGCACACCCTGCTTCCGGGATAATCTTTCAGCAACGTCCGTATCAGCACATACAGAGAATGTCTCTGCCATACCGTCATCGTATTCTTAGGCCGCCCACGGCAATCCAGCCCACCTTCATAACAGACGCCGATACTTTTCTGATTGAATCCCTTTACATGCGCCCCGATCTTCTCCAGCGAACGGGTAGTTTTTATATCCCCATTCTTACGGATATAGAAATGATAACCGGCACCATTGAATCCCCTGCGACGATGGCACACTTCCAGATCATGCTCCGTAAAGTCCCGGTCTTCCCGCGTAGCGGAACAATGTACCACGATAAGATCAATCTCTCTCATCGTTTTCCCCTTTCCCACCGGTTCCGCCCCGCAGAAACACCAACACCGCAATCACCCACTCTAAAATCTTTTTCCACTTTTTCATACTCTTTTTATTTTTAATAATTTACCGATTAAGCGACGTGCCAACCGGTAGCACCATACAACAGAATATCCCCTTATCAGCACACCAGTCGCATTCCCTTATTGGTACATTGACATATTGGCACATTGAATAATTATTTATGCTGCCGGATCCTCTCCTTCCCCATCGCCACCGCTGCCGCCTTCTTCTTTCTTTTTCAACGGCAATTTGCCCACTTTGGCAAAACTCAGCCCGGACAAGACTTCGGTCAAAGCCACTCCGGGACGAAAATTCACTTTCGCTTTCCGGATGAGCGATGCACTATATTCCTCTTCCGACACGGCACCTTTGCCACGCAGTCCGATCTGGAATGACCCGATCTCTCCCAAACGAACGATCTCTCCTCTTTCGAGACCCTCTACAATGGTATCTTCCAATGCGATCAATACCGCCATCACATCGGCACGCGTCACCGTGCACGCCTTCTCGATGCGCTTTGCCATCTCTTTCACTTCCACATCGCCACTGGCCTGAGCCTGGGCATAATACTTCGCCGGTTCATCCTTCTTCAAAAGGTTCTTACGCGGCACTACCGAATACGTCACACTTTTACTCATACTACTTTTTCTTTTTTTAGTGTTAAACATTAATTGTAATCTGATTACCCTACAAAGATACCACACCCGCCACCCGGCATTGTCGGGAAATGTCGGTATCGGTAGAGACCGGTAGAGCAATGTCGATTAAAAGCTTCTTGCCGAATCGTTCCACAGAAGAAACCCGTGCAGAGCCCCCGTATTATTCTGCAAATTCATAACTCCGAAACGAAAAACTTTTGTAACTTTGTAACTGTTAGTGTAACAAAGAGTGATAGGATAT
>OAVB01001293.1_pt1 | contig 15842 bp, 12 predicted proteins | sample 1516871 | NCBI WGS metagenome assembly OAVB01 (sample SAMEA2580069, study PRJEB22360) | human gut metagenome | biome: human gut; feature: human-associated habitat; material: faeces | place: Denmark | collected 2008/2010 | reverse complement strand
ACGGCTGCTACCGGAAAAGGTTTTGCCATTGGCTCGGCTGCTCTTACGGGGTTGGCATTGCTAGCTTCTTATATTGAGGAGATCCGCATTGGGTTGACTCGTCTTGGTAATTTGGAACTTACTTTTCCAAATGGAGACACGATCAGTACGGCCAATGCTACCTTTGTGGATTTTATGAACTATTATGAGGTAAATTTGATGAATCCAAAGGTACTTTCCGGTATGTTTCTCGGTTCGATGATGGCATTCCTGTTCTGTGGTCTGACTATGAATGCAGTCGGACGTGCTGCCGGACATATGGTAGATGAAGTACGCCGCCAGTTCCGTGAAATGAAAGGTATCCTGACCGGGGAAACCGAACCGGACTACGAACGTTGCGTTGCTATTTCTACAAAAGGAGCACAGCGGGAAATGGTAGTGCCTTCTCTGATTGCCATCATTGCTCCAATCCTTACCGGACTGATATTTGGTGTTCCCGGTGTATTGGGACTGTTGATTGGCGGACTGAGTAGTGGTTTTGTGCTTGCTATTTTCATGGCCAATGCCGGTGGAGCATGGGACAATGCGAAGAAGTATGTGGAAGAAGGTAATTTTGGAGGTAAAGGCAGTGAGGTGCACAAGGCTACTGTGGTAGGTGATACGGTAGGGGATCCATTTAAAGATACGTCCGGCCCGAGCCTGAATATCCTGATTAAACTGATGAGCATGGTTGCTATTGTTATGGCAGGATTAACTGTTGCCTGGAGCCTGTTCTGAGAAGGGACATCATTCACCACAGAGTAACACGGAGTTTCATCGAACGAGCTTAATCTATTGATAGCTGGCGATATTCATCTGTGGTAAATACGAGTTTTGAAGTGAATCCCGAGAGTTTTGAAATAGACCGGAAAGTCGTTCAAAACATAGATGATACATTCAAAACAGTTTCTTAGTAGAGTATTTAATTGAAGAAGGTATGGAAGAAAAGGAAACTTTTGGAATACCTTCTTCAAAAATTTATAGAAATGGGGAAGTACTTGACCTTGGTAATATTCCTTACTTTTTTTGACAGTTCCAGCTTATTCTCTCAAGTTGGAGGTAGAATTGTCGATGCAAAAACGAGGCAGCCTTTAGTTGGAGCAAATATTTATACTGATTTGGGGGTAGGAGTATCTGTTGCGGATAAAAAGGGTGAGTTTATGATAAATAATGGAGAGTTACTACGAGATGCAGATACTCTTTGTTTTTCTTTTGTCGGATATTGTACAAAACGTTTTTCCGTAACCTCTTTGTTGCAAAAGAAAAATGTGATTCTATTGCAAGAAGAACCTTTTGCATTGGGAGAAGTGACGGTTTATGGCATAAAGAAATCTTATTTACGTTTACCATATACACAAATATCATCGATGCCTGTACCGCTATATTCGTTTGCAATGATTTCATTGGAGAAGAAGCTTTATCTTACAGGTGGAGATAGATCTCAGATAAAACCTCCAATGGGTTTTAGTTTAACAGGATCCGGAGGATTGCCATCAGGGTTTGTTTATGAAAAGTATAGTAATAAAATATATGTCTATGATATTATATCAAATACTTGGACTATCATAAATAAAAAGTTAAGAGAACGTGCTTACCATTCGGCTCTTTACAATGATGGTAAAATCTATGTTATGGGTGGAAAACGTTTTTCAACGAATCGGAAGATTGAGTATCTTGATGAAACAGTGGAGATATATGATATCCATCGGGATACATTATTGACAGATCCGGTAAATCCACATCAAGCTGCTTCGGCAGCTGCATTTGTTTACGATGATAAGTTGATTGTTATGGGAGGATCTACTTATCGGGTTGAGAACGGATGGCAAAAATATTCAGATAAGATACACATGCTTGATTTGAAGAAGGGTGTTTGGTATGAGGCAGGAAAAATGCCTTTGGGGATGGAAACAAACGGGATTCTTGTGGGACATACTGTTTTTTTATTCGGAGGATATAGACAAAGGACTTTATCAGATATACTTACTTATGATTTGATTACCGGTTTGTGGAGGAAAAGAGGAAAATTATGGTTCTCGGTCGGTAAGGCAGCTCTGGCTCGTGGTGGAGATAAGGTTTATATTTTAGAAAATGGGGTGATACAAGTGTATAACTTATATACCAACGAGATAAAAGCATATCAAATTGATCTGAAATTATGGGAGGGGGGACTGTATTGCACTGATGATAAATTGATTATAGTGGGTGGATATAGTGAAGGGATCGATGGCAAGTTAGGAGATGCCGAAGTTTATGAGGTGCGATTGTCCGACTTTAGTCGTACCGAACTGCATCTGATTAATCGGGAATGAAGTATATTATTCCTTTCCTACAGAAAATATACTTTGATCTTCCATCTTCCACCCTCTGTTTTTAAGGCGGATTCAATGTTAAACGGTTGATGGTGAGATGGATGTTGTTCCTTCTTTCAGGATAAATGTGGTTAATAGCATTTTGTTTTCCTTTATATCTTTAGCGATTATGGCTTGACTCCTGCTCCGTCCCGCATGCCTGTGCCCATGAGGCCGTGTACGCGGGCTTATGAGCACAGGCATGCGGCTGAGATAAAGTTATTATGACGGACGTTTATTCTCTTATTCTTCATGTGTTATAGATGGGATGACGGATGCTTGCCTTCTTCATCTTTTGGCTGAAAGGGGAGATCTTCTTATTCTGGATAGTAAGATGAGATTCGGTTCACTCTTTTGTTCATTTCCGTTTAATTGATTACATTTGCCGTGTTAAATAAAAGAAACGATGCTCTTACCCTGGTTAAACGAAGAACTGATAGAAGCCGGTTGTGATGAAGCCGGACGCGGTTGTCTGGCAGGTGCGGTTTATGCTGCTGCCGTTATCTTACCGAAAGATTTTGAGAATGAATTGTTGAATGACTCCAAGCAGTTGTCGGAGAAGCAGCGATATGCTTTGCGCGAAGTGATTGAGCGGGATGCGGTTGCCTGGGCCGTCGGCATTGTTTCGCCCGAAGAGATTGATAAGATAAACATCCTGAATGCATCGTTTCTCGCCATGCACCGGGCGGTAGACCGGCTGAAAACCCGTCCTCAGCATCTGCTGATCGATGGAAACCGTTTCAAGAAGTACCCCGACATACCTCATACTACTGTTATAAAGGGAGATGGCAAATATCTTTCGATAGCTGCTGCTTCTATCCTTGCCAAAACTTATCGTGATGACTACATGAACAAACTGCATCAGGAATTCCCATGTTATGACTGGGAGCATAACAAAGGTTATCCTACGAAAAAGCACCGTGCGGCTATTGCCGGGCACGGTACTACTCCGTATCATCGCATGACTTTCAATCTGTTGGGCGACGGACAGTTGGAATTGTTCTCAAAATAAACTTTCCTTAAAACCACTTTATCTTCCTGAAGATCACAAAGGAGAGGGCAGACAGGAATACGGATACCAGGATGATCAGCAGGAAGGCATGAGGCATCTCCTCAAGATGTATGTCTACGTTCATGCCATAGAAACTGGCTATTAACGTGGGGATCATCAATGTAATGGAAAGACTTGTCATACGTTTCATGATCGCATTCACATTATTGGAGATGATGGATGCAAAGGCGTCCATGGTTCCGGTGAGAATGTCACTGTAGATGTTGACCGTATTGAATGCCTGCTTCAGTTCAATGATCACGTCCTCCACTAACTCTTCATCCAGATAATCGGTATCCTGGAAGATGGTTTTCAACTTGCCGATCATCACTTCATTGCCACGAATGGAAGTATTAAAATAGACCAGTGTCTTCTGTAACTTCATCAATCGCAGCAGGTCCTCGTTTCGGATGCTTCGCTCCAGTTCCTTCTCGGCAGCGGTGATGTCTATATTTATCTGTTTCAGATACTTCAGGAACCAGACAGCCGAAGAGTAGATCAGTCGGAAAATCAAGTCGAGCTTATTGCGTACTTCGATGCCTTTCCGGCGGGTATGTTCGATGAAATCGGGAATCATATCCGTCTGATGGTAGCACACAGAAACAATGATTTCATTGTTGGTGATGATGCCGATGGGTACGGTGGTATAAGGGATACTGCTTTGAGCGTTCTGGACCGGTATACGCAGTATGGTCAGCAACCAGTTGCCTTCCGTTTCCGTACGCGGACGTTCGTCGGTATCGGCAATGTCATTTAAAAAAGATTCGGGAACTTTCAGGGTTTCGGTCAGGAATTTGAAATCACTGCTGTCCGGGCATACTACATTGACCCAGCTGTTAGGAAGCCATTGTGCTTTTTTCACAAAGCCGGCCTCACAATAAAGATATGTTCTCATCTTATTGCCTCCTTTCGTTTGTTAATGTCCGAGCAGAGGCATTACCGCAGAATGACTCTGTTCGTGTTAGTTAATACTGTTGTACGTTCGCGGGTTTGAATCGTCCATATTCTGTTTTATTTTTAAAGCAGCGCAAAAATAAGGAAATCATTTCAAATCTGCGGCATTTTTTCTTCCTTTTTGTCCGGCGGGGAGATTGCTTAACATAGATTAAACGTGTTCGTAATTAACTTTTTTGTACCTTTGCACCCGAAAAATAGAACGACAATTTAATTTTAGAATATTATGAGTAAGAAAGCCCTTTTAATGATTCTTGATGGTTGGGGATTAGGCGACCACGGGAAAGATGACGTAATCTTCAACACTGCTACTCCTTACTGGGATTATCTGATGGAGACCTATCCTCACTCTCAGTTACAGGCCAGCGGTGAAAACGTAGGTTTGCCCGACGGACAGATGGGTAACTCGGAAGTGGGTCACCTCAATATCGGCGCAGGACGCGTAGTTTATCAGGATTTGGTGAAAATCAACCTCTCTTGTCGTGACAACAGCATCCTGAAGAACCCGGAGATCGTTTCAGCTTTCTCTTACGCAAAAGAAAACGGAAAGAATGTTCATTTTATGGGACTGACTTCGGATGGTGGTGTACATAGCTCTCTGGACCATCTGTTCAAACTTTGCGATATTGCTAAAGAATATAATATTGAGAACACTTTCGTTCATTGCTTTATGGATGGACGTGACACAGACCCGAAGAGCGGTAAAGGCTTTATCGAACAACTGGAAGCGCATTGCGCCAAGTCTGCCGGTAAAGTGGCTTCCATCATTGGCCGTTATTATGCTATGGACCGTGACAAACGCTGGGAACGTGTGAAAGAAGCGTATGACCTGCTGGTAAACGGCATTGGTAAGAAAGCTACCGACATGGTGCAGGCTATGCAGGAATCTTATGATGAAGGGGTAACGGACGAGTTTATCAAACCGATTGTGAATGCCGGTGTAGACGGTACTATCAAAGAAGGTGACGTGGTGATCTTCTTCAACTACCGTAACGATCGTGCCAAAGAGCTGACTGTAGTTTTGACCCAACAGGATATGCCGGAAGCAGGCATGCACACAATACCGGGATTGCAGTACTACTGTATGACTCCGTACGATGCTTCTTTCAAGGGTGTGCATATCTTGTTCGATAAGGAAAACGTGGCTAATACGTTGGGCGAGTATCTGGCTGCTAACGGAAAGAAACAGCTTCATATTGCCGAAACAGAGAAATATGCTCACGTAACATTCTTCTTTAACGGTGGTCGTGAAACTCCGTATGATAACGAAGACCGCATCCTGGTTCCGTCTCCGAAAGTTGCAACTTACGACTTGAAACCGGAGATGAGTGCCTATGAAGTGAAAGATAAACTGGTGGCTGCCATCAACGAGAATAAATATGACTTTATCGTGGTGAACTATGCCAATGGTGATATGGTAGGTCATACCGGTATTTACGAAGCTATCGAGAAAGCGGTAGTTGCCGTAGACGCGTGTGTGAAAGATACCATTGAAGCAGCCAAAGCTCAAGGTTACGAAGCTATCATCATTGCCGATCATGGTAACGCTGACCATGCTTTGAATGAAGACGGTACCCCGAATACGGCTCACTCTTTGAATCCTGTACCTTGTGTATACGTGACAGAGAATAAAGAAGCAAAAGTGGCAGACGGACGTTTGGCAGATGTGGCGCCTACCATCCTGCATATTTTGGATATGGTTCAACCGGCTGAGATGACAGGTTGCAATTTGATTAAATAATTAATAGCTTTTTACTACAATAGCTATCAGCATAAAATGAAGTGTTTTCGGGAGGCTTATACCTCTTGAAGACACTTCTTTTTTATCTAAATGCTTGTTGCTTCATATTTAATGAGTTATCTTTGCTAACCTTACACAAAATATAAAGATGAAACAGCTTATATTGTCAGGGATGTTCGTTGTATGTGGATTGTCCGTATCCCTTGCTTCTGAAAAGTGGGCTGTGGATAGCATAAACTGGCATCGTGCAGAGCAGAAAATGCAAGAGAAGGATTTTCAGGATGCAGCACTGACATATAAGGAATTGATTACGAAAGGAGATTCTTTGTTTGTGGATTATGCCGGCCGGCATGTTGAGGATATGCGTGAACAATATTCCATTGACGAGTTGGACTTACAAAACGGAATGCAGCAGAAGAAAATATGGAAATTGGTGTTTATCACCATTCTATGTCTGGTCGTTTTGTTATTCGTAGGACTTCTCTATTTGAGGAGAGCGGAGAGAAAACTTCTATTTTCCAGAGAAGAGTTGCAAAAGGCAAAAAGGCTGGCCGAAGAGTCTGTCCGTAATAAGAGCGTATTTCTTTCCAATATGAGCCATGAGATAAAAACTCCCTTAAATGCGTTGGCAGGTTTCTCTGAAATTTTGATTACTCCGGGAATTGACGATGAAGTTCGTGCGCAGTGTAATGACGTGATCAGGTTAAACTCCGATTTATTGTTGCATTTGGTAAATGACGTAGTCGATGTTTCGTGTCTGGATGTGGCAAATATGAGATTCTCCGTGGTTCCGCATGAGGTGGTGGCTTTATGCCGGAATGTGGTGGAGATGCTGAGAAATATCAAACAGACTTCTGCGGAGATGATTTTTGAGACAGAATTGTCTGCTTTGGAAATGGAAACTGATCCGTGCAGGCTCCAGCAAGTATTGATCAACCTACTGGTCAATGCCACAAAATTTACGAAGGAGGGATATATCACATTGACACTGCGGATAAATGAAGCCGGGGTACCTGAGTTTATGGTAACGGATACCGGGTGTGGAATTCCCCTTGAAAATCAAGAGGCTGTATTCGGTCGGTTCGAAAAACTCAATGAAGGCATCCAGGGTACAGGGCTGGGGCTGTCTATCTGTAAGCTGATCATTAATCGTATGGGAGGAGATATCCGGGTTGACTCCACTTATAGCAAAGGGGCCCGTTTTATTTTTACTCACCCTTTGAAACAGGAGGAAAACCGATGAAGAGACTGGTTGTTCTATTGTTTGGTTTGGTCGGTGCCGCCTTGCTTATGTCGGCTGCCAATTCGGGTGATCGTGTACTGCGTGACAGTATCTTTCATGTCTATCGGTCGATGCCTGCCGACACCACTCGGACCGTTTTTGCGAAAGAGGCTGCAATGGGACACGTTAAAGAAAGCTGGGCGTTGGAGTTACTGGATTCGGCATTGGTGTTTGCCCGGGAGATAAAAGATGTGGAGGGTGAGTTGGAACTCCAATACGGGATTTTTCGTTACTATACGTTCAGGATGGACGGTGAGAATATGGAAAAGACGTGTGCCACCCTGAGGGAAGCGTGTTATCGTTATAAGAAATATGACAACTATTTTCTGGCTTTGCATTATGTGCTCCAGTTGAAGGGATCGGAGGGGGACACGGAGTATGCCATTCTTGAATCGAGAAAGATGCGTGAAGAAGCTGTGCGTTTGCATGCCGACCGTGGAGTGTTTTTGTCATATATCACGGAGGGAAAGTCGTATGTTTTCGCAAGAAACACGGAAAAAGCAATCGAACAGTATCTGAAGGCACTTGAGATTGAAGGAACGACTTTCGGGGACAAACTCATGGTACATGGATATCTGGCAAGTTCCTATTACCTGAAAGATAAATATAAGGAGGCTCTTGGAGAATTGAAAGCACAACGGCAATTGATTGACGGAGTAATTAAGAAAAAGCCGTCTATGCTTGGAGTGTACAGATCTACTCTGTTGACTATCGAGTTGATGTATTGCAAGATTTATCTGGGTATGGTTGACGCAGATCCCTTGTGGATACATCTCAATGAAGCTGCCAAATTTTATGATGATGACTGTTTTTCGGCTACAGCAGTCAATTATCACTTTTCTTGGGCGGGATATTATTATTTAAGACAGGACTGGGAACGATGTTTCCCTGAATTTGAACGTACATTGGCTGCTTTTAAGGGTACTCAGCCTATGTATGAGATTGAGATTCGGAGAATAATGGGAGATGCCTATGTGGATGTCGGCCGATATGAAGAGGCTGCCCGGACTTATAAAACAGCGGCTGTGATGTGCGATTCTGTAAATAAAGCTACTTTGCGAATGAATGAAGAGACGGTGGAGGCCAACTATCGTATCCGGAAAGCTTTGCTTGACAAAGAATTGGGAGAGAAGCGCTTTTTGCAAGTGGCGGTAGTAGGATTGTCTCTGTTTGTTGTTTTGTTGGTGTGGGGAGTGATACGCTTGATCCGGATTCGGGGAGAGTTGGTGAAATCTCAGAAGGAAATGGCGGAATCGTATGCCGTGGTCGTAGCAACCGATAAGATGAAAGAGGTTTTTTTGCGGAATATTACAGATGAAATACGGGTTCCTCTGGATACTGTGGTGGAATTGTCTGACCGCCTGTGCCGGGAGACGAATTTGAAACAGGAAAAACAGCAGGAGTATTCTGCAACAATTAAGAAGTGTGCTTCAAAATTGATTGGCCTGATATTCAATGTGCTGGACCTTGCCCGATTAGAATCGGGAATGATGAAGTTTGTGGTAGAGGAGTATGATGTGGTTCAGTTATGTACCGATGCCAGGCTGATGGTGGAGATGCAAACTGAAAATAGAACGAAAGTTGATTTCCACACGGAACCGGATATGCTGCTGATCGATGTGGATACCAACCGGTTTATGAAAATGCTTGCTTCTGTGCTAAAATATCCCGAAGAAAGTGAGGGGCTTTTCAGGGTGAAATTCATCTTGTCCCGCCCAAGCGAGGATTATTTGCAAATTAAAGTTGTAAACAGCCCCATTTTTATGACTGCCGAAAGTGAAAAGGAGTTTGATGTTTTGCATACCATCAATCGGCTGTACTTAGAAACTTTCCAAGGTAGCTATCAGTTACTCGAAGAGAGTGGTGAGCGGATGATTATCATTACATATCCTGTGTCATGATTGCAGATGATTCGTATCCGGCATGAGAAAGCGTAATTGTTTTTGTCTTTTAGGATACGTTTTATCTTCTTGTTATGCAAATTCCCGGCGAAAACGATCTGTCGAACCATATATTTCTGTAACTTTGTCTTTAATAAACGTAGTGATAATAGATGATCTGTTATGCAATTAGCCACTATAAGATTATAAATTTTATCGCTAATTATTTGTTTGTCAATATTCTAATTTACATGATAATCTATCAAACTCAGGTGGCTTTACTATCAGATCTGAATATCTCTTTAAGAGTATGAAAAACTTGAGAGATTCCTTCTATTTACACTTAGGTAACTTGTATAATATAAACCGATAATTATGATTCAAATAGACAACGTTGTTGTGAGCCTGGATGTGCTTCGCGAGAAGTTTGTGTGCAACTTGGATGCCTGTAAAGGTGAGTGTTGCATTGAAGGTGATGCCGGGGCTCCGGTAGAACTGGAAGAGGTGGAGAAATTGGAAGAGGTGCTTCCGGTTGTTTGGGATGAACTGTCGCCCGAAGCTCGTGCGGTAATAGATAAGCAAGGCGTGGTATATACCGATCGGGACGGTGATCTGGTGACCTCCATTGTGAATGGCAAAGACTGTGTATTTACTTGTTACGATGAAAAGGGGTATTGCTATTGCGCCATCGAGAAAGCATATCGGGGAGGAAAAACAGACTTTTATAAACCGGTGTCTTGCCATCTGTATCCTATACGGGTAGGCAATTACGGACCTTATCAGGCAGTGAATTACCATCGTTGGGATGTATGTAAGGCTGCTGTATTGTTGGGTAAAAAGGAGAATGTTCCGGTCTATCGCTTCCTGAAGGAGCCGTTGATTCGTAAATTCGGTAAGGAGTGGTATGATGAACTGGAGATTGCGGTAAAAGAATTGCAGGATAGAGGGATGATATGAACAGACAGGTAAAGAAAACACTTAAGATCAGCGGCATCACGTTGGGAACAGTTCTTTTGGTGCTGCTTGTTGCCATTGCTTTTGTGATTAATTTCATCGTAACTCCGAAGAAGCTGACTCCGGTGGTGCTGGATGCTGCCAATCAGACTCTGAATGCACACCTGGATATGGAGAGCGTAGAGTTGACTTTCTTTTCAACTTTCCCACAGTTCGGATTGAAGGTGAAGAACGGTAGTTTGGTGTCTAAAGCCTTGAATGATAGTAGCTGGTGCAAAACCGATTCGTTACTGTCTTTCAAGGAATGTGTGCTGACCGTCAACCCGATAGCATATTTGACGGAAAATCGCATTGTTGTTCACAATCTTTCGTTGGAAGAGGTAGCTGTATATGCCTACCGGAATAAAACCGGGAAAGCCAATTGGGAGGTAACCCGTGCGTCGGTCGATACGATACCGGCCGATACTGCATCGACCGATTTTAATAGTGAGATTGATATCCGGAATATAGAACTCAAACATGCCAATCTTGTTTTCGATGATCGGAATACGGATATTTACTCACGCATCGATGATGCCAATCTGAAGTTGAGGCTTTCGCTGACAAAGGGTATTTCTACTTTAGGGTTGAAATTTGACAACAAGAATATTCTTTTCTGGCAGCAGGGAGAACTGTTGGTCAATAAGATAGCTACTTCTTTACGGACAGATATTATGGTGGACAGGCAGACCGCCGTCTGGAAACTGAAGGATACGGAACTCGATGTGAATGGTATCCGGCTGGATGTAAACGGAGCTTTCCGGCGGGATACCGTGGCGAAGACAATCGGTATGGATCTGGAATATGGTTTGCATGCCCCTTCGATGGAGACGGTGTTGCGGATGATTCCGAAATCGTATGTGAAGGACACTAAAGTCTCGGCTAAAGGTGAAGTTACCGTTAGCGGTAGGGTGAGGGGTGTGTATGGTGACAAAAAGTTGCCTGCCGTTTCACTCAAGATCGGTATCAAAGAGGCTTCGGCACAATATAAGGATTTACCATACGGTATTGATGAGGTAACGGCAGATTTTGATGCGTATGTCGACTTGATGCGTCATCAGCCTTCGTATCTAAACCTGAAAATATTCCATTTTAAAGGGGCGCATACTGAAGTTTTGGCCGATGCGAAGGTAGACGATTTGCTGGATGATCCGTTGATTACTTTCCATACCAAGTCGACTGTCGACCTGGATGCACTGGCTAAAACCTTTCCATTGCAGGAAAGCGTGACAATCACGGGAAAACTGGATGCGGATATGGGGATGAAGTGCCGCCTTTCTGCTTTGAAGAAGCAGGATATCGGGCGCATGAAGTTGGGAGGCAAACTTGAATTGAAAGATTTTGAATTGAAGGATACTGCCAAGGATTTCGATTTTCTAGGTAATGCTACTTTCCGTTTCCGTGATAACGAAACCTTGCAGGCGCAGATGGATGTCCGTAAACTGGTGTTGAGAAGCCGTTTTCTCTCTTCTGACATCGAACGGTTGGTTGCCAATGTTTCTTCGACTAATCCGCAGGATACCAACCGCATTGTCTCTTTGCAGTGCGATATGGAGGTCAGTAAGCTCCGTGCTTCGATGGGCGATTCTATAAAGTTATACAGTGCCCGTGCAAAAGCACAAGCTGCACTGGGGCCTCAGGGGGTGGATGTAACGAAGCCGGCGATTGATTTTTCACTTCGTGCCGATTCGCTTTTCTTCAGTGCGGCAGGAACTCGCATGGCTATGAATGTGGCGGGCATCAAGATGAAGGCTGATAAGCTGAATGACTCCCTGTGGATGCCTAAAGGGATTGTTGGGTTCAATCGCTTACGCTTCCGTACGCCGGAATTCGGCTTGCCTATTCGCATGTCAAAAACAGCGGTGACGGTGGATGGCCCGAAGATTACTTTAAAGAATGCTTCTGTCCGTATCGGACGCTCCAATATGACGGCTACAGGCGATATGATGGGTGTTTACAGGGCAATGACGAAAGGAGAGAAGTTGACGGCACATTTGTCTCTTACGTCTGATCTGATCGATTGTAATCAGTTGATTAATTCTCTTTCTTTCCCCGAGGATACTACGGAAGTGCTTACCGACAGCGTACCTTCGGAGATGAAATTGTTTGTGATTCCCCGAAATATAGATTTTGAATTGCAAACAGATCTGAAGAAGGTCATTTTTGAGAAAATGCTGTTTGAGAATGTACATGGAGCGGTAGATATTAAGAATCAGGCCATACATCTGGAAGATCTTTCAATGCGTGCCCTCGATGCCGATATGAAGGCTGTGATGGTCTATAAGGCCGGTAGTCCCCGCGGCGGATATGCCGGTTTTGATTTTAAGATCCGAAACATCAATATTGCGAAGCTGGTCGACTTTGTTCCTGCACTCGATACGATAGTGCCTATGCTTCGTTCTTTCAAGGGCCGGGTTATGTTTGATGTTGCTGCCGATGCCCGTTTGGATTCGGCAATGAATATCCGTATCCCCACTTTGCGTTCGGCCATTCACATCAAAGGAGACAGTCTGGTTCTGATGGATGGTGAAACCTTTGCTGAGATCTCAAAGATGTTGATGTTTAAGAATAAAAAAGAGAATGTATTCGATAGTATCTCTGTCAATGTGACGGTACACGACGGTAATGTGACCGTCTATCCTTTCCTGGTAGAGATAGACCGTTATAAAGCTGCTGTTGGAGGTGAGCAAGGATTAGATATGAACTTTAACTATCACATCTCCATCTTGAAGTCTCCGTTGCCGTTTAAAGCGGGAGTGAATATTTCGGGCAATCTGGACAAAATGAAGTTCCGTATAGGTAAGGCCAAATATAAGGATGCGGTTACCCCTGCTGCGGTACATCGGGTGGATAGTACCCGCATGAATATGGGCAATGAGATTGTTAATCGTTTCCGACGAGTAGTATTGGGACGACAACCTCGATAAGCCCGGGAGGAATTCAAAGAAAAGCGCCGGTCCGAAGGATTTTCCTTCAGCGCCGGCGCTTCTTCGTTGTAAGATGTGAGGTTGGTGTTTATATTACGAATTATGCATCGATATTTGCATACGTTGCATTCTCTTCAATGAACTCGCGGCGTGGACCTACGTCTTCACCCATCAACATGGAGAAGATGTAATCGGCTTCAGCTGCGTTTTCGATATTTACCTGTTTCAGCATACGGTTTTCCGGATCCATGGTTGTTTCCCATAATTGCTGGGCGTTCATTTCACCCAAACCTTTATAACGTTGGGTGTGAACAGCGTTTTCAGAACCGCCGCCATAGGTGTCGATGAATTTCTGACGTTGTGCGTCTGTCCAGCAATACTCTTCTATTTTACCTTTTTTGCACAGGTAGAGCGGAGGAGTGGCGATGTACAGATAACCGTTCTGTATGATTTGTGGCATATAGCGGAAGAAGAACGTCATGATCAGCGTGTCGATGTGTGAACCATCGACATCGGCATCGGTCATGATGATGATCTTGTGATAACGCAATTTATCGATATTGGCAGCTTTACTGTCTTCTTCTGTTCCGATAGTGACACCCAGTGCTGTGTAGATATTACGTATCTCCTCACTCTCAAGAGCTTTGTGGTACATAGCTTTCTCTACGTTCAGAATCTTACCGCGTAAAGGCAGGATTGCTTGGAATGCACGGTTACGGCCCTGTTTGGCAGTACCGCCGGCCGAGTCTCCCTCGACGAGGAACAACTCGCATTTGGTCGCATCTTTGTCCGAACAGTCGGCCAGTTTACCGGGAAGTCCGCCACCGGACATCGGTGATTTGCGTTGCACCATTTCACGCGCCTTGCGAGCTGCATGACGGGCGGTTGCGGCAAGAATCACTTTGTCGACAATTTGTTTGGCTTCTTTCGGGTGCTCTTCCAGATAGTAGGAGAGAGCTTCGCCTACAGCCTGGTCTACGGCTCCCATCACTTCGTTGTTTCCTAACTTCGTTTTGGTCTGTCCTTCAAATTGGGGTTCGGCTACTTTCACGGAAATGACACCTGTCAAACCTTCACGGAAGTCATCTCCGGCAATTTCCACTTTTACCTTTTCCAGCATTTTGCTGTCTTCGGCATATTTTTTGAGCGTACGCGTCAACGCACGGCGGAAACCGGCCAAGTGCGTACCGCCTTCAATGGTATTGATGTTGTTTACGTACGAATGGATGCTTTCGGAGAATCCGGTATTATACATGATAGCCACTTCGATAGGGATACCTTGTTTTTCCGTGTTCAGATAGATGACATCATTGATCAGGTGATCACGTGATGATTCCAGATAACGGACGAACTCCTTCAAGCCCTCTTCCGAATAGAATACCTCCTGTTTGAACTGTCCTTCATCATTTACAGTACGACGGTCTGTCAGTGTGATCTTGATACCGGCGTTCAGGTAAGCAAGTTCGCGCATGCGGCCTGCCAATATCTCATATTTGTAGACCGTTTCGGTAAAGATCGTATTGTCCGGCCAGAATTGCTGTCTGGTTCCGGTATGTTCCGATACACCTACCTCCTTTACAGGATAAAGCGGTTTTCCTATTTCATACTCTTGCTGATAAACCTTACCGTTACGGTAGACTTGGGTAACCATGTGGGTAGACAGTGCGTTTACACAAGACATACCTACACCGTGCAGACCACCGGAAACTTTATACGAACCTTTGTCGAACTTACCACCGGCATGAAGCACTGTCATTGCTACTTCCAATGCTGATTTCTGTTCTTTTTCATGGAAATCTACGGGGATACCGCGTCCATTGTCCTGTACGGTGATTGAATTGTCTTCGTTGATGGTTACTTCAATGTGGTCGCAATAACCTGCTAATGCTTCATCGATAGAGTTGTCAACGATTTCATATACCAAGTGATGAAGTCCCTTTACGCTGATGTCGCCGATGTACATCGCGGGGCGCTTACGCACTGCTTCCAAGCCTTCTAATACCTGGATGCTATCGGCAGAATACGATCCTTCGTTCTGGGGAACTTGGGGAATTAAGTCTTCGCTCATAATTACCTTTCTAAGTTATAATAACAGAGCAAAAATAGCAAAAAAAAATGAATTGAGGAAGAATAAAGGGTGAAAAAACAAGAATTGGAGAAAGGGGGAGGGGAGAACCGTGAGAATATGGTTTTGGACTTGTTGTAATACACAAAAGACCAAGCTAAAAAGCTCAGTCTCTGTGTTGTATGAAGTATTGCTAAATTCTTGTATTAAGCAAGTTTATTGATATAAATCGCCAATTTAGATTTTAAATTGCTTGCTTTGTTTTTGTGAATAATATTCACTTTAGCCAACTTATCCAGCATTTTTGTAACACCAGGATACATAGCAGTAGCTTCTGCTTTATCAGTAGTTGAACGAAGTTTTCTAACAGCGTTTCTCATGGTTTTACCATAATATCTGTTGTGAAGTCTTCTTGTTTCTTCTTGTCTGATTCTCTTAAGTGATGATTTGTGATTTGCCATCTCGACTAATCTGTTTTTTTAATTCGTTTATTTTTTTAATTGTAGCCCGTGGGGGAATCGAACCCCCCTTTCAAGAATGAAAATCTTGCGTCCTAACCGATAGACGAACGGGCCATCCT
>OAVB01001285.1_pt1 | contig 15896 bp, 9 predicted proteins | sample 1516871 | NCBI WGS metagenome assembly OAVB01 (sample SAMEA2580069, study PRJEB22360) | human gut metagenome | biome: human gut; feature: human-associated habitat; material: faeces | place: Denmark | collected 2008/2010 | reverse complement strand
CCACCATTGGGATAACCGTGGCGAAACAGGTGAGGAAACCGAGCAACAATGCATTGGGGGCTCCGAATATGAAATAGCCGATCATGGCAACTCCTCCTTGTATGACGGCTAAAAGAGGAATACCTATGGCATTGGAGCGGACAATCATATTGATCTCATGTATCACGTGTTCCGTATTGGTTGCATTAAAAGGCAGGATGGCATTGACATATGCTTCCATCTTTATACCGCCGATCAGCATGAAATACAAAACGAAGACCAGTACGAACAGATTGATGACAAAGCTGCTGATCCCTCCCATTACGGCTTGCCCGATGCGGGGAAGGGCGGATACGATAAACGAGGTCGTATCACTGCCCAATACGTCATAGCCTGTTTTACTTTTGATGATTCCGGCTATTTCTTCGATAGGAGCAATGATGGATTGCGGATCGAGATTGAGGTTTTGCAGTTTGTCGACCAACATCCATACTACCAATGAAATAGGTATCAGGAAGAAGAAGACGGCTTCAGTCGTGATCAGCAGAGCGGCAGTGCTCCGTTTCATTTTTCGTTTTGTGGTAAGACGTATCATCTGTTTTCTGACAAGGATATAGATGGTCAGTGCTCCCAGCAATCCGCCTAAGAAAGGGGTGATTTGCTGGAACAGGACAATGCCAAGTACGATAATGATAGCAATAAGTGAATATCTCCAGTATTGTTCTTTTACGCTCATAGTTTTATGTTTTATCATTCATATAAACGCGAAATAAGAGAGAAAAGTTCTGGTTAGGAAAAAGTTCTTCGTACTCTTCTTTTCTTAATTAACGGTCATTGTTTCTGTTATGATTTTCTCCGTGTCTTTTCTCTTTTTCTTTTCTGTTTTCTTTGTCTGATTTTGTATAAATCCCAGTATAGTAAAAGTACAAAAACAGTGGTTGAAGCTATATAGAGCGTGAATGCATACAGGTATTGTTCTTTTGCAAATGTGAACATGCAGAGAGCCATTCCTAATGAAGCCAACGGCAGGCCTACGTTGTCATTCCTTTCCGAGTTCCGGTATAATTTGTTGAAATAAGGGCAATAAATCCACAGGAAATAAACAAATGCACTGATTCCGAACAGAATGAGAATGCCGTATTGCTTTGATAAGCAAGTTGTCATTTCCATTTTGCTCATTTTGAATAGAAGAACGATTATTACCCATCCACATATCATTATAGTATTGACCCGTATAAACGGCAATACATATTGTTTTAATGTACTTTGTTTTTCCAATTATATTGATTGCTTTGAGTGTTTTCTGTTTTCCTGCGCCGTAAAGTTATAACTTTTTATTTTATATCCAAATCAGAAGACCATTTGTTTTTATGGGTAATGGTTTCTTTTTCAATGGTTCTAATGATAAATGGCATATCGGGCCAGATAGATATTGCTGTATCCCTTTATTGATGGTTGTTGAGGCGTAGAACGTTAGTTTTGTTTTTTGTGTACTGTACGAATCCTTTTCGGATATAGTACTTAGGAGTGATAAATACGGTGTTTATGAATGGTGAGGGTGGTACTTATGGCCGGTAAGTATTATTGCCGTACTTCCTTTAGTAATTGCGTTTTGTCTCAGAAATACTGCGTTACGTCTCATTTATCACGACAGTCCTTTCGTCTGACGTATCTTCGTCGGAAAATAATGGAAAGGAAAAGATGAATAAGACAGAATTACTTGCAATTCTAACTGTACAGTCGGGGATGGGTACGGAAGATTGCAAACAGGTATTCGTTCTTTGTGATATGTCTGTTTATTTGAAGATATTACAGGTATGGATGGGATTTATATTTTACGAAAATTACCAAAATAATATTTTCTCTGCATTCATATAACCGAATCAGCTCTGTGACTGTACATGTATAACGTTTCTGCTTGATAGAAAGTATAACTACATCGATCAGGCACAAGCAACATAACAGTTCATGTTTGGGAAGAGTCTTAAGATATTCGGGAGAATTCATGCAGGAATAGTTTTCTTCAAGAAAGGATAATTTGTCAACCGCGAGTTCAAGATCTGTTTTCATGAAACAGGGACAAGTTAATTCATTCATAATTATTTGTGTGCTTTTAATTTATTTATGCTCCCATGCATGATGAAAAGGCATGGGAGCTATACGATATTATCCCATCATGGCTAAGCCCATTCCCGAATAATAAGCAATAGCTCCACACCCGGATGATATATAATAAAGTTATATGCATCTTGAGCGTGGAGAGTCTCACTCATGATCTGCGGGAACAAAAAATTCCAGATTTTAATGGCAGATAATCATAAGATTTCTTCATCGTTCTACGAAAACGATGTATCTGTCTTTCCGGATACACAGCAAAGTTAAGAATAATTCGGAAGAACTTATTTGGTTTTTTCTTTTTTGTTGTAGTTTAGATAATATTAGACAATAAATAGTCAAAAGTGGACATTGCCATTCACTGATTAGCGGTATATTTGTCCGTGAGTAACTTTTAAATCCAAACGAATGAATAGACTGTTGATAAGTTCCCTAATATTATCTTCCATAGGGAACAGTGCCGTTGCCGGCAATGCTTCTAAAGAGAACCATCCGAACATTATTCTGATATTATGTGATGACATGGGATTTTCTGATTTGGGATGTTATGGGGGTGAAGTGCGTACTCCGAATATTGATTTTTTGGCAGAAGAAGGGATACGTTTCAGCCAGTTTAAGAATACGGGACGTAGTTGTCCCAGCCGGGCGGCCTTGCTTACCGGCCATTACCAGCACGAAGCCGGTATGGGGTGGATGACGGCTGTCGATGAGCATCGTCCCGGGTATCGGGGACAGATAGCGGCCAATATCCCTACTATCGCCGAAGTGCTTCGCGACAATGGCTATGCTACATATATGAGCGGTAAGTGGCATGTGACCGTAGACGGCGCTTTTGATGAACCCAACGGAAGTTATCCCGTGCAACGCGGATTTCAAAAATACTACGGTTGCCTCAGTGGCGGTGGAAGTTATTATGCTCCTAAACCGGTATATTCCGGTCTGACAAGGATTACTAAATTCCCTGATGATTATTACTATACCACGGCTATATCCGATTCCGCCGTGAGTTTTGTGAGGGAACATCCTGCTGATGTTCCTATGTTTCTATATGTGGCGCATTATGCACCGCATCTGCCTTTACACGCTCCGAAAGAGAGGGTGGATGCTTGCCGTGAACGTTATAAAGTGGGATATGACATACTGCGCCGTCAACGTTTCGAACGCCAGAAAGCCTGTGGGCTGGTAAATAAATCGATGGAACTGCCGGTTTATCAGCGGGAGTTCAATGATCAGCGCCCGTCGTGGACGGATCTTACTCCCCGGCAGCAAGAACAATGGATAAACGACATGGCTACTTATGCCGCCATGATCGAGATCATGGACGATGGTATAGGACGACTTATCGAAGCAGTCAAGGAGAAGGGCATTTATGAGAATACCGTTTTTCTGTTTATGAGCGATAACGGGGCAACCAGCGAAGGGGGATATCTGGGACAGTTGATGGCAGATTTGAGTAATACTCCTTACCGCAGCTATAAGCAGTGGTGTTTTCAGGGTGGGACAAGTTCACCTCTGATCATAAAATGTGGTGATTCTGTTAAAAGCGGAATTAAAGAGAAAGGTACGATTTGCCGGGAACCTGGTCATATTATCGATCTGTTTCCTACCTGTCTGGATATGGCATCGGTCCGATACCCTTCTTCTTTTCAGGAAGAGAAAGTGAAATTGTCGGGAACCAGTCTTTTACCTGCCATACAGAATAAAAAATTGTGTTCACGTGATTTGTTTTTCGAGCATCAGACGTCTTGTGCCGTTATTTCGGACGGATGGAAGTTGGTGCGTGTCAATGGAAAATCCTCTTGGGAGTTGATAAACCTTTCAGAAGACCCTTTTGAGGAGAAAGATCTGTCTGCACAATATCCTGAGAAGGTGAAAAGTCTGGAGAAGAAGTGGAACCGCTGGGCGGAGCAACAGCATGTGTTTCCTTTTGAGTTCCGTCCCTGGGGAGAACGTATCAAATATTACAAGACATTATATCCCGAACAAGATGGGAAGTTATTTTGATATCTATATATGTAATGCATCATTACATATATTGGCATTTATATTACAAAATGAATATGTGTTTTGTATATATAAATAAAAATAGAATATAAATCAAACGCAACTTTCACTGGTTACACCCGGTTTACTATTTCATGATAAACCAATACATCGGTGTAACAGTGAAAGTTGCGTCTGAAATAATGAATCAATTTTAACAAATACTTCTATGTCCCGGAAGTATCTATAAAATCTCTTGGATACGTCCTTTTACCTTTATTTCTTTTCCAATAGAAACTCGTTTACTATTTTAGTAAGTTGATCTTTCGGCATGGCTCCCTGTAAAATTTTAGGTTCTCCCTTTGCCGGAATCATCAATAGGGTGGGAATGCTTTGAATGCCAAATGCTCCTGCAAGTTCAGACTCTTTATCCACATCTATTTTGTAGACATCGATTTTCCCGGCATAGTCTTTGCTTATACTGTCCAGTATCGGTGCCATCGCTTTACAGGGACCACACCAAGTGGCGTAAAAATCAATGATTGCAGGACGATTGCCTTCAAACTTCCACTCATTGGGATTAGCTTCGTAGTTATATACTTTTTTTAGAAAATCTGCTTTGGTCAATGCTATTACTTCCATATCATTCTGTTTTTTTTGAGAGTTAATACTATTGTTATCTTTATTGCCTGCACAGGCTGTTGTTATAAAAGTCAACATGAGCGAAAATGTCACAGTTAAGATTTTAATTGGTTTCATATAGTTCATTCTTTATTGTTTTTTACTGCTGCAAAGATAGAGCTGTTTCTAAAACAGGAGAATAGCAATTTTACCGGAATAGTTGACGATTTTTCCCAAAAGGCTTATTTATAGTAAAAAATCAGGTTTCCTATAAGAAATCTTATCCACTTTTCATTAATTCATCTATATTTGTTGTCTTTATGAGTCGGATTTCCCGTAACTTAGGATATATAAAGATATGAAAACAGACAAAGAGAAGATGTTGGCGGGTGAACCTTACCTGGCTTTTTGTAATGAATTGGTGACGGAACGTGCCCGTGCGAAAGAGATATTGTTTGAATATAACAATCTGCATCCGTCGGAAATGGAAAAGCGTACTGAAATATTGAAACATTTTTTAGGTGCTACCGGCAAGCAGCTACTTATCGAACAGCCGTTCCGTTGCGATTATGGCTATAACATCCGTGTTGGTGAGAATTTTTATGCCAATATGGGATGTACTATATTGGATGAGGCTTTGGTGACATTCGGAGACAATGTATTATTGGCGCCGAATGTGAGTATTTATACGGCCGGGCATGCTGTAAATGTAGCACAGCGTGTAGCCGGTTGGGAATACGCTTATCCGGTGACGGTAGGACATAACGTCTGGATTGGAGGGAATGTAGTGATACTGCCGGGAGTTTCAATCGGAGATAATAGCATCATAGGTGGTGGGAGTGTAGTGACAAAGGATATTCCTGCCAATGTGATAGCTGTGGGCAATCCTTGCAAGGTGATTCGGGAACTTACCGAAGACGAACTGAAATAAGAGCCGGTTTTAAATGAGAACAGACATTTTTTAATAAATATAGAGACATGAGAAGAGTTTTTTTACTTGCAGCAAGCTTATTGATGGTGTTTGCTGCACAAAATCAGAAAATTATGGCACAAAGTCTTGAAAAAATGAATTGGTTTAATGAACCGGATAAATGGGAGATACGGGATACCCGCACTTTTTCGATGGTTGTTCCGCCGAAGACGGATTATTGGAGAGTATCTCACTATGGTTTTACGGTAGATGACGCTCCATTTTATTATGCCCTTTATGGCGGAGAGTTTGAAGCAAAAGTCAAGATCACCGGAAATTATGTGACGACATTTGACCAGATGGGGCTTATGATCCGCGTGGATCATGAGAACTGGATAAAAGCCGGAGTAGAGTATGTAAATGGTAAACAGAATGTCAGTGCTGTGGTGACACATAAAACGAGTGATTGGAGTGTAGTCGAATTGGATAAAGCTCCCCGGTCTATTTGGATAAAGGCCGTAAGAAAGTTAGATGCGGTGGAGATTTTCTTCTCGCTGGATGATAAGAAATATACAATGATGCGTACCTGTTGGTTACAGGATAACTGCCCGGTGATGGTAGGATTGATGGGCGCTTGTCCTGATGGTACCGGATTTGAAGCTGTCTTCGAAGATTTCCAGGTAAAGCAACTGCCGGATACACGTCGTTTGGAGTGGGCTAAGAAGCAGAAGTAGGAAAATTCGTAGATTCGAATCTTAGTAATACTATTCTCCGGAGGATGAAATAAACCGGTCAGAACCTTAAGGGAGATAGAAGAGCCAGTTTAAATTTTGCTCAAAATAAACTGATAAAAACATATAAAAGGAAAATTTAAACAGGCTCTGAGATTACTTCAAAAATAAAGTTTACCTTTGCAAAAAATTGGTTTGCATCGAGTTGTGATGCATAAAAAGGGAATACCGTGCGAATCGGTAACAGTACCCGCTGCTGTAATTCTCGTAGAACCCGGATAAGAATGTCACTGTAAAGCGCCCTGCTTTATGGGAAGGCATCCGGAGGGAGAGACAAGTCAGAAGACCTGCCAATTTTTATAATATCTGATGCTTTCGGGAGTTAAAGCGGAGAGTAATAGACTAAAAGAGACGTTTTAGGATCTATTTCAATGCCTGCATTTCTTAGGGCAATCTCTGTTTTTTTCGTTTGGCAAAAGTTATTCAAGAGTTTGAATATTTAGTTTTAGTTCAAATAATTGTTTAATTAAAATGCTTATGAAAAGAATTACGCATTTATTTTTGATGACACTCGGATTGGTGCTCAGTGCCATCCCCATGTATTCATGGGGACAAGGTTCTGATAACCCGAATGTTGTACTTATGCCCCAATTCGGAATGCCCGAAGACGGAGCGGTGATCGTTTCCGATGAGATTACGTTTTATGATCATTGGGGGGAAGATATGATAGAGAGTAGCAGTAGCTACAATTCTTTGGCTGCCGTTGTTTTTAAGCCAGCAGAAGAAGGGAAGGCAATTCAAATAACTTTTGAGTCGGTAGAGTTACTGGATGATGGCAAGTCCTATCCTGCTTATTTGAATGTTTACAACGGGATTTTGGAACCGAATGACGATTACAAATTCCCTACATCAACATGGGGGGTAAGCGGCTCTTCTAAATTGCCGGAAGGTAATTTGATAGAAACGCTTAGTGGTACCCATACAAATAAAATTTATACTTCAATCGATCCCAGCGGAGCCCTCTCTGTTGGATATCATTTTGTATATGCAAAAAAATGTTCCGGCTGGGTAGCTAAGGTACGTTGTGTAAAGGTGGAAGATATGACAGTTATAGGTGCCGGTTCTTCTTATGAGCAAGTGGAAATCGAGCCTGTAGCTAAAAAAGCGGTAAATTTAGTCAGCTTTTATGTAGATACCGAAGGAATCATGAAACCGGAGAATCTGACGAGTGTTTCGTTTACGCTTCCTATAAATGAAGTTGTAGAACCCGGACAGTTGAAGCTGTATGCCGGTGCTGAACTGAATTTTGACGGAGAGACACCTTTGGAAACAACTTTTACCGAGAATGACGGTGCTTATACCTTGACATTAGCTAAAGCGCTGTCTTCCGGTCGGAACTGGTTTTCCATTGCAGGTGATGTCAAGGCGGATGCAGCGTTCGGAGCAAAGGTGCAAGCTGTTGTTTCGAAGGTAACAACGACTGCCCATACCACCGGAGTAGAGGGCTTTATAGCGGCTACCCCCGTTACTTTGACCATTCCGCATACGGTTCTGATGTCTGCTACTCCCGCCACTTATCAGGTGGGGAGCGATAATCTCTTTTTTTATGATGATGGTGGAAAGGATGGGAAAATCTCTTCAAAGTTTGAAGGGACAGTAACATTTGTTCCGACTACTCCGGGAAATAAAATTCAGATAGACTTTTCCAAAGTAAGCTTATATGAAAATATATATAGCACTTCTACCAATGATGATGTGATGAAGATTTACGATGGAAAAACTGTCAGTGAAGCTGATTTAAATACAATCATGCGCAATGGAGTACCGGCAGTTGTGAAGTCAATGGCGGAAGACGGGTCACTGACTGTCTATTTAAAAACCATACAGATAACCGATTATAACTTAAAAGATGGTTTTGAAGCCGTTGTGTCCGAGTATACTCCCGTGCAAATGGAGGTGAAAGAAATTGTTCCTGTTCAATATACCGAAGGTACTGTCGTGGCCGGTGATGTTTCGCAACCGATTCTTTCTGTCAATATTAAGACAGAAAATACTATTCCTCTTGTTGCGCAAGCATTTAAGTTTACTGCCGAAGGAACTACGGTTTTATCTCATTTGTCAAAAGCTACGGTTTATTATACCGGAAAAAGCAATGTCTTTGCCAATACAGTGAAAGTGGGTGAAGTTGATTTAACGGGGAATGCGGCTTTCGAATTGAGCGGTTGTTCGCAGAGCTTGGTCGAAGGGGATAATTATTTTTGGTTGGCATACGATTTGAAAGCAGACACACAGAGCGGTGAAGTGATTGATGGCGGCTGTACCGGGATCACTCTTTCCGGACAGTCTCATGCAGTAGCGAACGGTAATCCGGAAGGTTCCCGAACGGTGAAGAATGAATATCTTTCAGTGGTCGGTACATTTGAAAAGACCATTTTCGGAACGTGGGACTTTGCCAGTACCAAGAATCCGTCTTCATACTATGATGGATATAATCCTGTTGAGGGCGATCAGATCGTGACTTTTATTCCCGGGACGAAAGGAATGATTGCGGAGTTGGAATTCAGCGATTTTCATCTGTATTATTATCCTACTGCTTCTTCTTATTATCCAAGAGCTAAATTTGAAGTTTATAGCGGAAAAGGAACCGGGGGTAAGCTGCTTTGGTCATTGACTACGGCAGATGACAAGGATAAAGGTCCCGAACGTATTCTTCGTTCGGAATCGGCAGACGGAGCATTGACCGTTGTATTTGATGCGAAGACCACTTCTGCTTCTTATACGGCCAAAGGCTGGCAAGCCGAGGTGCGTGAATATCTTTCCGTACCGATGGAATTTAGTTCAGTGAATGCTTTTCAGGCAAGCACCCAGGTTATTCCTACCTCTCCGGCAGCGGCCAATCAAGAGGTTATCGGCTTTAAGATACTGACAGCCGGAGATAAGGCTCCTCTTTCACTGGAAGAAATCACCTTGAATATGAAAGGCGCCCAAGATAAAGTAAGCAAGGTGTACGTATATACATCGGGCAAGGATAGCGTATTGAACCTTGCTTCACCCATAGCGGAAGCTCTTCCGGATGCTTCATCTGCTGCCTTGAAACTGACATTGACCAATCCGTTGGAACTTCTTGAAGGAGCTTCTTATTATTGGATTGCTTATGATATGAAGGAGAATGTTGCTGCCGAGCAATCCATCGATGCTGCTTTGACATCTGTGAAAGTAAGTGGTGATGTAAAAGAGCCGGTATCCGGTGACCCTGCGGGGGAACGTGTGACAAAGAGTATCTATGTCATGAAATCCGGAGAGAACGGAACAATCAAGGTTGGTTCTCAATCTCTGATGTTCTACGACGAAGGCGGAGTAGAGGGTGGTATCACTCGCGGCTTTAAAGGAACGGTGACTTTTGAACCCGAACATGCCGGAAAAACGCTTAAACTGACATTGAAAAAATGGAATATCGGTGGCAGTGATAAGATGTATGTGTATTACGGAGGAGAAAAAGGGGATGAAGAAGATTTGCTGATCGAATCTACCAAGTATCCGCAGGAGGTCGTTTCATTCTCCGAAGATGGCAAGATAACTCTGTATTTCCAGACAGCCAGTTTCGGTTCCAGTACCGGACTCGATGGATTTGAAATAGAGGTAAGCGAATACGAGATACAACCTCTGTCGTTGGGTGAACTGAAAGTGGTTCCGGTAAATGAACGTTCTTTCCTCAGAGGAGCTAATGCAGTGATGCTTCGTGTAGATGTGGAAATCAAAGGCGATAAAGGAGAATTCACGCTCGATGCCTTGAAGTTCAGCAATGAAGGCACTTCATTCTCTACGGATATTGCTTCGGCAAGAGTTTATTGCACGGATACCGTGAGCGTATTTATGAACACGAATCAATATGGTGAAACACTGAAAGAACTGCCTTATCAGTTTGACGGAAACTACACGGCTACTTTACCCGGTATCTATAAATTCTGGTTGGTTTATGATATATCCGGAGATGCCTTGACAGGAAATACGATTAAGGCAACACCTGTGAGTGTAACGGCACAGGGCACCGAAACTCAGATAGAAGAGCCGTTCTCTGCCGAAGGGTATATTGTGGAAGGTTTCAAAGGTACTTATACGGTCGGTGTTTCGGACAAGGCCGATTATGCATCTATCGGGGATGCCGTAAATGCCATGAAAGATGGTATCGACGGTCCTGTGGTATTTGAACTGGAGAACGGAACTTACAATGAAGTGGTAAATATTGCGGAGATAAAGGGAACATCTGCTGTCAACACCATTACCATTAAGTCGAAAAGCGGTAGTTACCGTGATGTGAAGATTGTCGGTGGTAGATACATTGCTCCGGATGTCGATTCGAGTGAAAAAGTACATGCCGGCTATGGTGTAGTCACCGTTGCAGGTGCGGATTATTTTACATTGGACGGGGTGACGGTGACTTCTTCGGATGTTTCTTATCCGGCCATTGTTCGCATAAAGGATGCCAGTTGTCATGTGACTATAAAGAATTGTTATGTGTATACGGGAATGTCGATCGATATATCTAATACTATAACTTTGATCGAAACGTATAGCCGTAGTATTGCTGCTGATACTAATGACAATTTGATTGTAGAAAATTGTCTGTTGGAAGGAGGCTATAGAGCTCTGTCAATAGGTGCCAGTTGGGTAATTACACCCTCTTATGAGGCAGGTGCTTGTATCCGGAACAATGTTTTCCGCAATCAGGGGCGTATGGCTGTTTATTTGCCGGGTGAGAAGGCTTATTCAATTATTGGCAATGAAATTTATAATGATCAAACATCTTCTTCTTTTGTAGCATTGGACTTGAGACGAGGATTTGAGCAATGTATTATAGCAGATAATATCATCAATATTGCTACATTGTCGGATGCAGTCGGCATTTACACAGAATATATTCAAGCTGATCAGAAAGCTCCTGGATTGATTTATAATAATGAAATTCGCATTGTTTGTGCAGCTGGTAAAAGTTCCTATGGTATAAAGATAGGCCGTAGCGATAACTCTGCCAATGTGAATGTTGTTTATAATACGGTGAGATTGATCGGTGCTTCTGCTACGAACTCATCGCCTTTGACTGTTGAGTACGCTATAGTCAATGGTACCGTTCAAAATAACATCTTCCAGAACGAAGCGAACGGGTATGCTTATCGTGTTTATAATAAGAACTATTTTTCCGGAATCGTTTTCTCCAACAATATGACCTATACTTCCGGTACTGCATTTGCCTATGCCGGTACTGCCGTCAATGATTTTGAGGCCTGGAAAGTACTTTCCGGAGAAAAGGACAGCTACAACGAACAAACGTCTTTCCTTTCGGAAACAGTACTCGAACCTGCACAAACCGGTAATTTGAAGAATGCGAAGCCGTTGGCATTTGTAACGACGGACTTGAACGGTACTGTCCGCGATGAGCAGACTCCTACCATCGGTGCCTATGAATACGGTGATGTTTCCGATAATACTCCGGTTCTGGTAGAGGGCTATCCTTCTTTCAGTAACATTACGCACGAGGAAGCTACTGCCGTATTGAAAGTCGATCTGAGCGGAAAAGCATTCCTGTTAGTGAAGGAAAAAACAGCGGTTGCACCGACGCAGGAAGAAGTTTTGGCTTCCGAACAGGTACTGCAACTGAGAAAGGGAAAAGAGGCTTCTGTTGTTCTGAGCAGTTTGGCGAATCAGACGGAATACATACTTTATGTGGTTCTGCAGAATCTGAAAGAGGTCAGTTCCGAAGTAATTGCCAGTGACGTGTTCACCACTACCTATACACCGACCGCAGTTTCTACTTTCGAGAAGGTTACTGCCGTTGAGGGCGACTTTGAAGACGGAACTGCCAAGTTCTCCGGATTTACGGTAGAAGATGCGGACGATACGGTAGTCGTTGGTAAGAAGGTAGCTAAGATAGGAACCAAAGGAACCATTACCTTCACCAATTCCGATAAGGGAATTCCTTTGACCGGATTCTTCCTGAAAGCCAGTGAACCGGTGACAATGGATGTTTATGATGAAGCAGATCAGAAACATACCTTCACTTTAGGAGCAACGGATGGTAAATGGGTATTCAGCAATTTGAAGGACAAAGGTCTGATAACGAAGATCGAAATGACTTCTACGGGAGATGCTTATCTGGATAACTTTAGTGGCGAACCTCTTGACCTGTTGGTTTATATAGCCAACCGGACGGTTCAGGAAAAAGACCGCGTGACGCTGACTGCTACGGTTTCTACCGGTGTGGCACCTTATACCTATGTGTGGAAAAACGCTATGCAGGAAGTGGTTTCTATGGAGGTCTCTTATGCATTCGATGCTAAAAATACAACTGCATGTACGTTGACAGTAACCGATGCATGGGGAGCTACGGATACGGATAAGGTAGTGATTACCGTAGAAGGTAATGCGTATACGGCTACTTTCGAAGATGTTTATCTGAAAGAAGAAAGTTATTGGAACGGTGAAGGGGAAGATGATTTTGCCGGTAACGGAACTTTCTCTACACTTTATAGCGGTTCGTACGCTTTCAGTAACAATAGGCATACATCTACCTATTGGTCGGGTTTTGCATGTTCCAATCAGACATCTGTGGAATATTCCGGTTTGAGCGATCAATATCGTTCGGCGGTAGGAAGCGGACACAATTCTGATAATTATGCGGTTTCCTATGTCTATACAGGTATTCCTCATGCAATCGACGTGACGAATAATAAAGCCGAAGGAGACTCCATTCGTGGATTCTATGTATCCAATACGGCATGGGTGAAAGAGTCTGTTCTGAAGGGGGACGGACAATCGGATGTTGCCGGAGGTTTCGTAACTGGTGATTATCTGAAATTGATCATTACAGGAAAGGCGGTAGATAATACGACTACTTCACTGGATTATTATTTAGCTGATTATACTTCGAAGAAAGAAGCCGATCATTACTGTCTGGATACTTGGCAGTGGGTAGATCTTCGTCCGTTGGGTAAGGTGAAAGCAGTTTCGTTCCGGATGGAGGGTACGAAGCAGAATTCATACGGACTCACTACACCGACCTATTTCTGTATGGACGACTTTAACGGTTATCGCGAAGTGAAGCAAGGAGCTAAACAGGATGTCGATTTTGAGGAGACGGTTATCAATCTGGCTCAGTTTTTTACCTTTGATGATGCCGATGCTTCTATTGACTATCAGATCGAAGAACCGTTTGATGATGAAGTAGCAACCATCACATTGGAAGATGGAAAACTGTTGGTTACCGGTAAGGAAGCCGGTTCATCCCTGTCCTTGCTGGTTAGTGCCGTTCAGAAAGGAAAGATACAGTTTGTACAGATTCCGCTTACTGTCAATAAAGCGATCGGTATGAAAAGTAACCGCGTTCGTGTTTCTACTTCTATCTATCCGGTTCCGGCTATCGACAAGCTGAATATCGTGACTGAGTTGGAAAATTATACCATCGAAGTGATTGCTGTAAGCGGTGCGAAAGTACTGATACAGGAAAACAATTCCGGTGATGCTACCATCGTAGTCGGCGGTCTGGAAAAGGGTATGTATCTCTTGAAGCTGTATAACGCAGAACAGACAGTTGTGAAACGGTTTACAGTGAAATAATTAATTCAAGGGAGAAGGAAAAAAAGGGAGATGGGAGAATGGAGAGTGGAGAAGTAGGCTGCGCTATCATGCTGCATAGTACTTCTCCCATCTCAAATCTCCCATCTCCCTTTAATTAATTTTCCTTTGAATTAGTTTATAGTAAGTTTTCTGCTTGTTTCTTCCGTTCTGATCAGATAAATGCCTTTAGGTAACAGAAGAGGTAGGGTGGATTTTCCTTGACCGATTCGTTCTGATTTTAGTAATATTCCTTGCAGGTTATAAATTTCTAAAGTACATTCACGTTTGCTTGTGACTGTCAGATTTCCGTCCCGGTAGTCGATTTCGGAGTTCAGATCGTAAGAATGGATAGAAGTGGCTGTCGGATGGCGGGGGGCTTTTCCCCGGGGTTTGCGAGCGGACAGGATTTCGGTAGATAATTCGCCGAGCCATCCGCATTGCTGGTTTACGGCAGTATATATTTTGATAAAGTCTATTTTATCGAGGGAAACAGTTTCTCCTTTTTCGTTCACTGCCCAGTCGATTTTGAATTTGGCACCATCGGTATTATTCGGTTTGTTATCGGCATAGCCGTATGCATAAGCTATTTGTTTCCACTTTTCCGGATTGCTACTGATTTTTACCGCATTATCCGGTAGCCGTGTTCCTGTAAAGGTCAGTGTCCGCTCGCCAATCCATAGAGGGTAGTGGTCTTGCTTATGTCCTTGTGAACCCATATATTGGATGACTCCGCTTTCCCCTTTATTATCGATCCACTTGATGTCTTCATCGTTTCGGTCGGGCTTGGTGTAAGTCACCGTGTAATTCTTGATACTTTGCGGGTTATTGTATTCCGAGCCTTTCAACTCGTACCATTCATCGTCCGGAAGTCCGTTACGGTTGGAGTCTACGGATACCAATACAATGCCGGGTTCCGATGAAATGCCGTAGGGGCCATCCATGGCATTGGCATCTATTTTGAAATCATACTCACCGGGCATATTGATGATGCTGTGGTCGAATCCCACAATGATGTATCCCCCGAAGCCTCCCAAACTGACCAGTTGGGTTGTTTTGAAAGCCTCCAGACATTTGTTGCAGAGCGTTTGTTCATTATCTCCGTTTGCGTAGGCGGGCAAGAGGTTGATGAACTGTCCGGGTGCCGGCCGGTATTCGAAAACTTTGGTGGCAGAGGATTCTTGCGCTTTCAATAAAGAGGTGAAAGAGAGCAGAATGCTTACCGAAAGTACTATTTTTCTCATACTGATATTGCTTTTATGCCGATATTGCTTTTTATAATCCGGTTGTCATCGCTGGTCCGGTTACTATTGTAGATCCGGTTATCATTGCAAATCCGGCTGTCATTGCGGACAGCCGGGGGTACAGGTTGTAAAGATAAGCAATTAATTCTATATTTCCGGTACAAGTATGAATTGTGCATCCGGGAAATATTTTTCCATCTGTTTCCGGATAAATATCAGGGTATCCTCCTGTATCGTTTTATCTGTTACGGTGGGGTAAAGATTGTACATCACGGTGTCGAGACGGATTCCCCGGTGGCGTATGGCTTCGAAGCTGAGCAGTGTATGATTGATGCTTCCTAATTTGCCGGATGTGACAAAGATAAGCGGGTATTTTTTTTGTGCTATATAGTCGATTGTGAGCAGGTCTTCGGTCAACGGTACCATAAGTCCGCCGGCACCTTCCAGCAGAACGGTGTCATATCGGCGACTGAGCTCGGCTGTGGCCTGTTCCATTTTATTGAAGTCGATGGCGCGTCCGTCCAGCCGGGAAGCGAGATGCGGGGAAGCGGGGTAAGAGAAGATTTCGGGCATGGTAAGTCCTGCGCGGTCCTCTTCGGTAGGGGGGATGCCCATGATGCGGCGGTGCAGGTCGATGTCTTCGGAATGGCCGACATTCCCCGTTTGGATAAATTTTTGTGTGATCGTCCGGTTGCCTTTTTGGTT
>OAVB01001282.1_pt1 | contig 15947 bp, 10 predicted proteins | sample 1516871 | NCBI WGS metagenome assembly OAVB01 (sample SAMEA2580069, study PRJEB22360) | human gut metagenome | biome: human gut; feature: human-associated habitat; material: faeces | place: Denmark | collected 2008/2010 | reverse complement strand
TTCCCATATTATTAAAAGATACAATGCAATCCACACTTACTGCGCTGCATCAGGAGCTACATACGAGTATGCATTGGACATCTTTGCAGCATTGTTTGTCAGAGTGACAGCCTCTCTGTAGTAGGCAACAACAGGAGTGCCCTTATCCACAGCGTTGAACAGCTGCTCTGCAAAAGCAGGCGGCACATTGATACATCCGTGTGAGCCAGAGGTTTTGTAAATTGTTCCTCCGAAGGTATCACGCCAGCTAGCATCATGGATACCTATATTGTAGGCAAACGGCATGAAATAGCTGACAGGAGAAGAGTAACCCTCACCGACAAGAGTAGCATTTCTCTGTTTGTAAACAATCTTGTATACACCATCTACGGAACCATTCTGACGGGCGAGATTACCTGATACGAAATCAGACTCCATCTGGAGAGCACCATCCTTGTAATACCACATGTGCTGCTTTGTGTAGTCAATCTCTATGTATGTATTACCTATGTCGTCAGCACCGCGGTAGAGAGCAGTCTGCTCGTAAACAGGTTCTCTTTCCACTGGCTTGCCTCCCTCTAAATCGGAAAGAAGTTTGGCCTTCTCATTTTTCTTGCTGACTACCCATCCGTAGTCTCCACCACCTATTTCAATAGTGTCACCGGACGATGTTTTGAACGAGCGCTTGCGTCCGAAGGTGTTATATTTGGAAGCAAGCTGCTGGACATATTTAGTGACCTTGGCATCATCTATGCTCACGCTGCCGTCATCTGAGATGCTTAGCATATCAAGGATTTTGGCTGAGTCAAGCTTCTCGTCGGCACCTTCAATTTTGTAAGTGACAGTTGAAGCAGTGTATTTGTCGAGGGCTTCTTTTTCATTTTTGATTGTATCGCTTTCCTTTGTGATTTTTGGAGCTTCATAACAGTCATCACTTAAGCTAAGCTTTGGAAGCTCATTGTCCAGGGCATCCTTTACTTCGGCAAGGATGCTGTCATATATCGGTTTGCAACCATTTTTCTCTTCAATCACATCGTATTTGCCGTCTTTTATCTCGATGTGGGCATCCTCCGGATTTTCAATGTAGTCATCACTGAAAATATCAAGAGCCTTGAGCTTTTCCGCCAAAGCGGCATCGTCATATTTGGACGAACCCTTTAGTGTATAGTTTTGAGCTTTGAAGAGACTGACAGGCCATGTAAAAGCATTCTGGCTTTTTAGGATTTGCTCCTCGTCACCGTTTGAGACATATTCATAGGAAAAATCAGGTCCCTTAAGTGAGAAGCTGTTGCCTTTTCTATCAGTGATTGTGAGCAGGTAGTCGCGGCTTAGGGCTGTATTTTTTTCTATTGCCTCTTTTGCGGTTTTCCCTGCGTATTTTACAGAGTTAATCTTTGTGTTGAACAGATAGTGGCTGCTAAAATAAAAGGCAAAGCCAAGATAAACAGCCAAAATCACACCAAGCACAACGGCGCAGGCTATAAGCACTTTTTTCTTCATGTAAATCGACCTCCTTGAAGATATGCTGTTGCTGCCCACACCGGGGTGTAGGCGGCAGCTAAAATCAGTTACATTTGTGAAGATGTGACACATCCATATAGTCAGGCAGACCATTCTTGTAGGCTACAGCGGTTTCTCCCTGAATAAGTGGCTTTAAGTATTCGATAAGCTCAGGCTTCACATCATTGCCAGCATCATTGATCCACTCTCTTGGCACAGACTTGGCCTCGTTTGCGATATCCTTGATAGCAGAATATGTGTATTCTACCTGATAAGGATCATTTGAGATGCGCTTCAAGCATACCATTGATGCGGTCACACCCTCTGCTGCAATAGTGACACCCTTTTTACCCTGGGCAAAAGATTCCTCGATATCGGTTAATGATGCAAGATGTGAGGCACAGCGCTGGAGCACGTTTACCTCTACTGAGCGAACCTTGACACCGATGTTTTCTTTCACAATGAACTCAAGAGCCTTTCCGGCACCGCTTAGCTGCTGGTGTCCGAACTGGTCGCATGAGGCATTTGATGATGTAATGTATGAGCCGTCTGCGTCATGTATTCCTTCAGATACGGCAACTATTACATTGTTAGTGTGCGTAAGGGCTTCTTTTATATCGGCAACAAATTTGTCCCTGTCGAAATCCACCTCAGGCAGATAGATGAACTGAGGCGCTGTATTGTACTCATTACGTGCGAGAGCGGAAGCGGCAGTGAGCCATCCTGCGTCACGTCCCATGATTTCAACGATTGTCACACTCTTAACAGCATAGATAAAGGTATCATGGGCTATCTCGAGCATGCTTGATGCGATATATTTGGCGGCAGAGCCAAATCCCGGAGTGTGGTCTGTCATGCACAGATCATTGTCGATGGTTTTTGGAATCCCTATAATTTTCACATCACTGTTGATTTTTTTTGCATAATCGGATAACTTTAATACGGTATCCATCGAATCATTTCCACCGATGTAAAAGAAAGCCTTTACGGAGAGCTTATCAAACTGGTGGAAGATGTATACATATGGTGAATCATCATCCTTGTAATCAGGGAGCTTGTGGCGGCATGAGCCAAGATACATGGCAGGTGTGGTCTTGAGCTTTTCAAGATTAGCTTCATCTGCAAAAATATCTGACAGATTGAGATAATTCTCATTTAATATGCCGAGTATTCCGTTTACGGCGCCATAGCAGATATCGTATTTCTCGGAGCTTTTTACTCCTGAGATGACTCCTGCAAGGCTTGCGTTGATTGCAACAGTTGGGCCGCCTGACTGGGCGACGATACAGTTTGACTGATTCATTGTAATCTCCTTATTGTGTATTTTAACTATTCTCTTCTGTAAGAATAGTTATGGTATAATTTAAAATGATGATTAATCAGATTACTACATGCTACGCATTCCCGTAATCTGACTACACCTCGAAATCCGCTAATTTCCTGCGTCCCCGCAGCAAATTGCTACTTTCTCGGTGTAGTGCGGGTCACTAAGGTATACATCGAATTGCATGCAAGCATGCATCGATGATACCTTTTGACCCTTTAATCATATAGATTGTAGTATCAAACATTATTTTTAGCAAGGGTTAAAATGAAAAATATGAATAAATACGAAAATTGCTTATTGTGTCCCAGAAAATGTGGCATAAACAGAAGAACCGGACAAACAGGTGTATGTGGCGTTTCATCTGAAATAAAGGTGGCGCGAGCAGCACTTCATTACTGGGAGGAGCCATGCATATCAGGAAAAAGAGGAAGCGGGGCAGTTTTTTTCTCAGGCTGCAGCCTGCACTGCGTGTTCTGCCAGAACAGGGAGATTTCTGACGGAAAAGAGGGAAAGGTAATCAGTAAAGAGAGGCTGAGTGATATCTTCATGGAACTGGCGGGCAAAGGCGCAAATAATATTAATCTGGTCACACCGGGGCAGTATATCCCTGATATAGTGTGGGCGGTAAACGATGCAAAAAGCCGTGGCATGAAGCTTCCTATTATATACAATACGAGCGGATATGAAAATGTGACAGAGCTAAAGCTGCTTGAGGGCATAGTGGATGTGTATCTTCCTGATTTTAAATATATGGATAGTACGCTTTCGGCAAGGTATTCAAGGGCAAAGGATTATCCGTCTGTCGCAAAGCAGGCGCTTTCAGAGATGGTCAGGCAGCAGCCGGAGGTTGTGATTGACGATGCGACAGGACTCATACAAAAGGGAGTTATTGTGCGACAGCTTCTACTGCCGGGACATGTGAATGATGCAAAGGCTGTACTTAAGTACCTGTATGATACATATCGTGATCACGTATATATAAGCATGATGAGCCAGTTTACGCCGATTGCATTAAAGGATTATCCTGAGATAAACCGCACAGTGACAAAGAGAGAGTATGAAAGACTTGTTAACTATGCCCTCGAAATAGGAATCACGAATGCATTTATACAGGAGGGTGACGTGGCAAAGGACAGCTTCATCCCGGCATTTGACTGTGAGGGGGTATGATATTTACCGTTTTTCTTAATAAAATAGTAAGAATTGGCAGGTAAAAATGACTGGATTTTGTGACGCCGGTGTAGTACTATGGTTATGTGATATTTTTTAACTGTGAAGGTACTGAACAGTTACGATATTATGTTATTACTCACATCCCGGCGTGACAGACTATAATGTTTTTAATCACACAGGATACATTATTCAATAGAGGATACATTGATGAAAAATATAGGGGAACAGCAGATAATAATTGAATGTCCGAATACTATCTTTCATCTATACATTGACAGTGAGGATGAGCTTTCAAAGGTTAAGGTGTTTATGAACAATATGAAGAATGTTGATTCGATAAGTCTGCATGATATATACAACTGGTGCAACAGACAGCATGTGCAGTACACGACGACATTTAATTATGACAGTAAAATGACCTGGACAGAAATGATAAAATCCTACATATTTTACTTCAGACAGAAGCTTAGATATGTAAATAATAGTGATAGGATGATAGAAACATGAGATACCCTGAATTTCTAAAGGATAGAGGAACAATAGGCTTTGTGGCGCCTTCGATGGGCTGTACAACAGAGCCGTACAGGAGTGCCTTTGACAATGCCATTAAAAGGTTTCACAGCATGGGTTATAAGACGATAGAGGGACCTAACTGCAGGTGCGACAGTGGCATAGGTATCAGCAATACACCTAAGAAGTGCGCAGAAGAGCTGAACGAGAGCTATGCTTCTGCTGATAGTGATGTGCTTATATCCTGTGGTGGTGGCGAGCTGATGTGCGAGGTAGTGCCTTATATTGATTTTGAGCGCGTGAAACAGTCAAAACCGAAATGGTACATGGGCTATTCCGACAACACGAATTTCACATTTTTGGAGGCTACTATTGCAGATACAGCAGGTATTTACGGGCCGTGTGCGGGCAGCTTTGGCATGGAGGTGTGGCATGAGTCACTTACCGATGCATTTAATCTGCTTTGTGGCAGGAAGCTTTCATTTACCAATTACCCTATGTGGGAGAAGGAATCGATAAAGGATGAGAATGCTCCGTTTGTGGGCTACAACCTGACTGAAAAGTCGTGCATCAGCTCTATTCCTGCGGTGGCAAAGGAAAGCAGGATTACCATGAGAGGCAGGCTGCTTGGTGGCTGCATGGATTGTCTTATCAATCTGCTTGGCACATCGTTTGACCATGTAAGGGAATTTAATGAGCGCTACAGTGATGATGGTATCATATGGTTCCTTGAGGCATGTGACCTTAATGTGATGGGCATGAGAAGGGCTATGTGGCAGATGAAAAATGCAGGATGGTTTTCAAATGTAAAGGGCTTTCTTATCGGACGCCCGGCGCACTTTGGAGAGGAAATGTTTGGCATAGACCACAGACAGGCGCTTTCATCACTGCTTAGAGAGTTTAATGTGCCAATCATCATGGATCTGGATATAGGTCATATGTCGCCGATGATGCCTGTGGTATGCGGAAGCATGGCAGATGTCAGCTTCGACGGAAGCAACTTTACAATTTCGTATGATATAGAGCAGTAGATTGGAGGAAAAATGATTAGATTAATAAAGAAAAAAGCAAAGAGTATTGTATGTAGCGTGCTTGCTGCGGTTACACTGTTTACGATGAATCCGGCAGTATTTGCAACAGAGACAGCTACGCAGACTGATACAGTTTCAAGCGTTGATGTATCAGGCAGTGACAGCAGTGACGCAGCTGATAAGAGTAACACAGACAGTAATGCAGACAGCACAACGACAGCCGGCAGTGAGGCAAACGACAAGGTGACCATCAGCAAAAATGATAAGCCATACTTAAGTCTTGGAGCAGACCTCACACCGGATCAGAGAGCGACAGTGCTTGGATTTATGGGAATCGAGCTCACTGATCTGGACAATTACGATGTGGTCTATGTAAATAATGATGAGGAGCACAAGTACCTCGATTCATACATCAGCAAGAGCGAGATTGGCACAAGGTCACTTTCCTCAGTACTCATTACAGAGGATAAAAAGGGTGCGGGTCTTAGTGTTTCCACACACAATATCAATTATTGTACGGTAGGAATGTACAAGAATGCGCTTGCCACAGCAGGCATAGCTGATGCTAAAATCATAGTCGCAGGACCTTTCCCTATTTCCGGAACGGCAGCACTTGTAGGCACACTAAAGGCATACGAGGAGATGACAGGCAAGAAGCTTGACGATAAGGTGACAGACGCAGCGATGGATGAGCTTGTCACAACAGGAGAGCTAAACAAGAGCATTGACGGCGATTCGCAGGATATCGAGGCAATGATTGCAGACCTAAAGAAGCAGCTTGCCGATGGAAGGCTCAAGGATGAGAGCCAGATAAAGGATGCGATAAAGGAGGCTGCAAAGGATTACGACCTGAAGCTTTCTGATGATGATATTGCAAAGCTGACATCGCTTCTTATGAAGCTTAAGGATGCCAATATCGACTGGGATTCAGTCATCAACCAGGCACAGGACTGGGCATCAAAGCTTGGCGATAAGATAAATGACCCGGGCTTCTGGGAAAAGATTGGTAACTTTTTCATGGATTTATGGGATAAGATAAAATCCCTGTTCAGCTAGAAAAAGCTACAGGAGACAGTAAGAAAAAGCAGAATATGAATCAGATAACTCCCTGAAACGTAAGCATGAGCTGCACGTTGAAGGGAGTTTTTATATTATGATTAAAGGGTCAAAAGGTATCATCGATGCATGCTTGCATGCAATTCGATTAATCATAAATGAGGGGCAAAATACCTTTTGACCCTCATATCAATAAAAAAATAATAAATTTCTGCCGAATACATTGATACAAAGGTCATATTCTATTATAATTAAATGGATAATGGATTAATGTAAACAATGCACATAAGAAAGAGGGGATTTGATGATAAAGATAAATAAATTTCTGGCAGCCTCTGTCGTAACATTGTCATTAGCTGCATGTGACCTGGCACCATACAGCAGCATAGCAGTCTATGCGGATCAGGCGGCTAAGGTTGTGTGTGATGAGAGATACTGGGTAGCGGCGAGAAGCGGACCGGGAACAGAGTATGAGCTGGAGCACAAGCTTTCAAACGGCAAGGATATTACTATTCTTGAGCAGACCACAGGTGCAGACGGCAAGGTGTGGTACAAGGCAAAGTACAATCTGGCAGCAAATAACGAGGAGTGTGTCAGCTATATAAGGTCTGATTTTGTATCAGCAGGTACAGCTGCATCAGACAATGCGCAGACAGGGGATGCTTCGGCAGACACCGGCAATGCGGATGCCATACAGCAGAATAATGAGGAGCAGCTTGCCATTGCAACCGCATCGGGAGCATATGCTACAGGTACGATTACAGGTGGCAATGTGTATGTCCGCAATGCAGCAGGCACATCCGGCACTACCAAGGTTGTCTCACTCAACTGGAACCATCAGGTTGACATAATTGGAGAGACCAGGGTAAACGGTGTGGTCTGGTACAATGTCAGGGGTACTTTAAACGGCAAGGCATTTACGGGCTGGACTATCAGTACATACATAAAGGTGACATACAATAATAGCGGAGACAATACCGATTTTGTCACGGCTATGAAGAATGCAGGCTTTCCTGACAGCTATATTCCAAACCTTACAGCACTTCACAATAAGTATCCAAGCTGGACATTTGAGGCTGTAAATACAGGTTTGAATTGGGATACGGTGATTGAAAATGAAAGTAGAAATGGATTAAATGTCGTTTCTAAGACGGCAGATGATTCCAAAAAGTCTACTGCAGTTGGAGCATATGATTGGGCTACAAACACGTGGACGGAGTATGAAAAAGGCTGGGTATCAGCTAATAGTGCATATATAGCATATATTATGGATCCGAGAAATTTTCTTGATGAAACGAATATATTTCAATTCCAAAGCTTGGCATATTCAGCTAATGATAATTTATCAGGAGTAAATGCGATTCTAAAAGGGACATTTATGGAAGGAACAAAAAAATATTCCACTGAATCTATTAATTATGCGAACACTTTTTTAGATGTAGCTAAAAATACAGGTGTAAGTGCATATCATTTAGCATCGCGAGTTAAGCAAGAACAAGGAACAAATGGGACTAGTCCGCTTATTTCAGGAACATATTCCGGATATAAAGGGTATTATAATTTCTTCAATTTTAATGCTTATGGAAAAACAAAGCAAGATATATACAAAAATGGTTTATATTTTGCTAAACAACAGGGATGGAATACTAGAGTAAAGTCAATTCAGGGAGGAGCTGAAAAAATTGGTAAAAATTATATAAATAAAGGTCAAAACACGTTATATTTTGAAAAATTTAATGTTGTAAACAATTGTCCATATTATTCACATCAATATATGACAAATGTTACGGCAGCGCTTACTGAGGGACAAAGTGTTGCTAAGGGATACTCTGATAAAAATCAAGCTTTTACATTTAGAATACCAGTATACGATAACATGCCTTCATCGGCAGTTGGATTTAATAAAGCAGGCGATACGAATAATTATTTACAGTCGCTTTCTATTAGTGGAGTTACGTTAACTCCATCATTTAATGGAGCTACAACAAGTTATTCAGCAGTTGTTTCTAACTCAATTAGTTCTGTTGTTGTTTCCGCTAATCCTGTATCAGCTAATAGTGGAATAACAGGCACAGGAAGTTACTCACTTACTGTTGGGAATAATGCAATCAAGATTAATTGTAAGTCACAAAGTGGTGACACAAGAACTTATACTATTAATATAAATAGACAGGCATCAGCAGCAAATAATACAAACAATAATAACAATACAATTAATTCATCTGTTAGTATCTCATCGTCTAAGTATAAAATAGATACATATGTTACTGGCGTAGAACCTAATGTTAGTTCAGATGTAATTAAGAAGAATATTTCTGTTTCTGCAGGTTCGATTAAAATTTTAAACAGTTCGGGTGTAGAAAATAATGGAATTGTTGGTACTGGAAATAAAATAGCTGTATATGATCCAAATGGAAACTTGGTAAAAACAGTTGATATTGTTATATTTGGTGATGTAAATGGTGACGGAAAAGTGACCATTAAAGATATAATGCTTACAAATAGAAATATTCTTAAAAAAATATCATTGAATGGAGAATATTTGGAGGCAGCAGATGTAAATAAAGATGGAAAAGTAACTATAAAGGATATTATGCTAATAAATAATTCGATTTTAGGTAAATCAAAATTAACACAATAGGAGTAATTAATAGAGATGAGAAGAATTCGTAGTATTATTTTAACAATGATGTTGATTTTAACGACGACATTATTTAGTAGAGTACCGGTACTGGCGGCAGCCAATATTAGTGTTTCAGTAAATAAGTCGAATGTTAAAGTTGGTGATACTGTAACAGTTACGTTGTCGATTACAAGCGGATATGGAGCTCAGGGAGTTTTAAAAAAAAGTTCAGGAGTACTTGGCGGAAGCAGTGATGAGTATTTTACAATTGGAGCTGGTGTAGGTGATGTTCAGCGCTTTTCGTATAAGGCAACATCTGTAGGTTCATGTACTTTTTCGATACAAGAACCATTGGATGATACTACAGATGTGGATGGTGGAACCCCGAGTATTGGAGTTGGTTCTGCAACAGTGACGGTAACAAGTGCTTCATCAAACAACGATTCAAACAGCAACAAGGATAACAAGGACAATTCCGGCAGCAATACCGGCAATGACAGCAATGCAAATAAAGATAATGAAAACAAAGAGGAAAAGAAATCCTCAAACGCATCTCTTGGTTCGCTTGTTATCTCAGCAGGTACGCTTTCCCCTGAGTTTTCTGCTGCGACAAAGGATTACACAGCTACAGTAGATTACAGCTATTCAAGTCTTGCGGTTACAGCAAATCCGGCTGATTCCAAGGCGAGTGTGACATCGGTCACAGGCAATGATTCACTTGAGGTTGGAGAGAATACGGTCAGCGTTGTTGTGACAGCAGAGGACGGCAGCACAAGCACATACAATATAGTTGTTACCAGAAGAGCCGAGGATGATCCGGAGAATGCAGATAAGCAGGATAACTGGAAGAAGTTCGATATAAATGGCACAGAGTGGACTATGGTAAATGACATTCCGGAGGATGTTGTTCCTGAAGGCTTTGAGCACTCAAAGACAGTGATTGACGGACTTGAATATAATACCCTTCATGGCACCTTTGGTGATATCACGCTTGTGTATTTACAGTCGGAAAGCGGCAATGGGCTTTTTGTATATGATGCAGCACAGAATGCAGCATATGAGTTTGTCCGTATCAATTCAGAGTCACATTTTATAGTGGTTTTACTGCCTAAGGTGGATGATGTGCCTGAGGGATATAATGAGATATCGCTCTCTATAGAGGGCAAGGGTGTGGCAACAGCCTACCAGACCAAAGTCGAAAAAACCGATGATCAGACAAAGGATTTTTACCTCGTATATGCCATAAATGACAATGGTGAGAGTGGCTGGTACACATATGATAGCGTAGATGGCACATATATGAGAACCGAGCTCAGTACACCTACAGTGGCACAGGAGGAAAACGATACAACAAAGAGCGAGCTTGTCCCGGGAATTGCCAATAAATATCTTGTTTTAGCTGCAATACTGGTTCTTATTATCATTATTCTGTTACTGTTGCTTATGGTATCAGCTGTGAAAAACAGAAAATATAAGGCAATGGACTATCATGATGACGATGATGATGTAGATGATGCAGCAGAAGATGTATCAAATGAAGCTTTGAAAGAAACAACTGATGAAACTGCGGACGAGATAGCAGATGAGCTGGAAGAAGAGGTTACAGAAGAGCCGTTAGATGAAGTGGCAGAAGAAGCTGCAGAAGAGTCGGTGGATGAAGTGGCAGGAGAAGCTGCAGAAGAGTCGGCAGGTGAAGCCGCAGAAGAAACAGCAGATGAAGCTGTAGAAGAGCCGGCAGATGAAGTCGCAGAAGAAACAGCGGAAGATGTTGCAGATGAGCAAAAGATGGCTACGGATGAAAATATATCAAAGGCATCCTATGTCGGAAGAACCGTAGAAATTACACCTGATTCTAAGAAAGCTGTTGAGAATGAAAACTCTGAGTTTGATTTAAAAGACGATTCAAGGCAGGAAAACGTTTCTGACACAGAAAACGATGCTGATGAGGATGCTTTAAAGAATCAGCTTCAAATGGCACTTGATGGCTTTGTCAATGATGGAAATAAGCCGTCTGAGACTATAGACAGCAGTGCAAAGGATGACAATGAAGATGACAGCGAAGATGATGATTTGCAGTTCATCGACTTAAATTAGTGAATATGACTGGAGGATATGACTTGAAACCATATACAAGTAAGGCTAAAAAAGCAATAGATTTGGCTGCACGTATATCAAAGAAAATGAATTACAGCTATGTTGGAACAGAGCACATACTGGCTGGCCTTATAAAAGAGGGCACCGGTGTGGCAGCTGAGATTCTAACAGCCTGCAATGTGGAATATGATAAGCTTATTTCGATGATTGAAGACCTGATTTCACCGGGGGATAACATCGAAGTGATGGACAGGGATGGCTATTCACCAAGGACACAGAGAGTATTGGAGCGTGCATCGGAGGAAGCCGATAGATTTGAGTGCAATGAGATAGGTACAGAACACTTGCTGATGGCTATAGTACTGCAGGGAGACTGTGCAGCTGCAAGACTTTTAAACACCATGGGTGTTAACAGTCAGAAGATGTTTATAGATATTCTTGGTGCGATGGGGGAGGATCCGTCTGCATACAGGAATCTGATGAAAAGCTACGGTACATCATACAATTCTGCGACTCCTGTATTAGATCAGTATTCCAGAGATTTGACAGATATGGCAGAGGCAGGGCTTCTTGACCCTGTTATAGGCAGAAAAAAGGAGATGGAGCGTGTTATCCAGATACTTTGCCGCCGTGGCAAAAACAATCCATGTCTGATTGGAGAGCCGGGAGTGGGCAAGACCGCTATAGTAGAAGGACTTGCGCAGGATATAGTCAGTGGCAATGTTCCGGATATTCTTTTGGGAAAGAGACTGGTTTCTCTTGATATGTCCGGGCTTGTAGCCAAATCAAAGTATCGTGGTGAGTTTGAGGAGCGTATCAAGAAGGTGATAAGCGAGGTTTCAAATGCCAAAAATGTACTGCTTTTCATTGATGAGCTTCACACTATAATAGGTGCAGGAGGAGCAGAAGGCTCGTTAGATGCATCTAACATATTAAAGCCTGCGCTTGCCAGAGGCGAGGTACAGGTAATCGGCGCCACTACCATAGAAGAGTACCGCAAATACGTGGAAAAGGATGCTGCGCTTGAGCGCCGTTTCCAGCCGGTGATGGTTGAGGAGCCGGGTGTGGATGAGACAATAGAGATACTCACAGGATTAAAGGGACTCTATGAAAAGCATCATGGTGTCATCATAACAGATGAGGGTGTGAAAGCGGCAGTAAGCCTTTCTGCACGATATATAAATGACAGATTTTTACCTGATAAGGCGATAGACCTGATGGATGAAGCGGCAGCCAGGATAAGGCTTAAGAATCTGACATCATCTGACGAGCTGCTTGCTCTGAAAAAAGAGATAACAGATAAGCAGAACCAGTTGGAAAATGCTTTGTCGAAAGGAGATCTTGCAGCTGCCGGCGCGCTTATGTCAGAAAAGAAAGTGCTTGAAAATAAACAGCAGAAGCTTATCAGAAAGAACCGTCGCACAGGAGCCAAAAATCAGCCTGTAGTCGGCGAAAATGAGATAGCGGATGTAGTATCGGGATGGACAAAAATACCTGTAAATAAGCTTACAGAGTCAGAGGCAGGACGACTTGCAAAGCTTGAACAGATACTTCACAAGCGTGTAATAGGACAGGAGGAGGCTGTTTCTGCTGTCGCAAAGGCAGTCAGACGAGGCCGTGTTGGTTTAAAGGATCCTAAGAAGCCGATTGGCTCATTCCTGTTTTTGGGACCGACAGGAGTAGGTAAGACGGAAGTGTCAAAGGCGCTTGCTGAGGCTGTCTTTGGCAAAGAAGATGCCATGATACGTGTTGACATGTCAGAGTACATGGAAAAGCATAGTGTTTCAAAGATGATTGGTTCACCACCGGGATATGTGGGCCATGAGGAGGGCGGACAGCTCTCGGAGAAGGTCAGACGCAATCCTTTTTCTGTTATACTGTTTGATGAGATAGAAAAAGCACATCCTGATGTGTTCAATATACTTTTACAGGTGCTTGATGATGGTAGAATCACTGATTCACAGGGACGCACGGTTGATTTCAAGAATACAATAATCATCATGACATCAAATGCAGGAGCTTCTTCTATTATAGAACCAAAGCGCCTTGGCTTTGGCGCTGGTGAGGATGAAAAGCAGGATCACGAGCGTATGAAGAACAGTGTCATGGAGGAGGTCCGCCGTATATTTAAACCTGAGTTTTTGAACCGAATCGACGAGACTATTGTATTTAGAGCTCTCAACAAGGATGACATGAAGCATATAGTAACACTTCTTGTAAAGGAGCTTAAGAAACGCTGCAAAGAGCAGCTTGATATAGAGCTCACAGTGCGCGACAGCGCAAAAGCCTTTATCGTGGACAAAGCGTATGACAGAAAATATGGCGCAAGACCGCTTAAACGCAAGCTTCAGGAGGAGATTGAAGACCGTATGTCAGAGGATATTATTACCGGCAAAATTAAGCGCGGCAATAAGGTAATAATTTCTACGAAAAACAAACAAATTTCATTGACTGTTGAGTAGAATTGGATTTATAATTAATATATCAATATAGCTACGGGAGGATAAAAATGGCTGTAATAAGTGAATTAATCCGTACTGAGGAAAACGGAAAGCTCAGCTTCGGAGATTATACATTGGCTGCAAAGGCAAAGCTTGACAATTTTGAGAAGGATGGAGATATCTACAAGGTAAAGACCTTTAAGGAGATTACAAAGCTCGAAAGAAACGGACTCTTTGTATACGAGTCTGTTCCGGGAACAGCGGTTATGGATTTCGAGGAGACTGCTGATACAGTGACATTTACTGTGGAGGGACCTGAGGATGCTCAGATTACTCTTGGCCTTGAAGAGGAGACGGAGTACGAAATTGATATAGCTGGAGCTGTTGCAGGTACTATGAAGACAAATCTCGGCGGCAAGCTCAGCTTAAGCGTAGAGCTTGAGGGTGTTGATTCAGTCGATATCAAAGTATCAAGAAAATAGAGCATATTTTTAGCCCGGTGAAAGCCGGGCTTTTTGTATTTTATAAAGGAGAACAATATGGCAAAAGGAAAGACCTCTGTATTTTTCTGCCAGGAATGTGGTTATGAATCGGCAAAATGGATGGGACAGTGCCCGGCCTGTAAGGAATGGAATACATTTGTAGAGGAAACCGTAGATAAAAAGTCGATAAGTTCGTCGGGAAAAGTAAAAAAAGAATCAAAGGCGGCACAGGTTCTGCCTCTTTCGGCAGTAAAAAGCGAGAAAGAGGAGCGTATAGTGACAGGTATAGCCGAGTTTGACAGAGTGCTTGGTGGAGGAATTGTGAGGGGGTCACTTGTGCTTGTGGGAGGAGATCCGGGTATAGGAAAATCCACGCTTCTACTTCAGGTATGCAGGGAACTTTCACAAAAAAAGGTGCCATTACTTTATGTGTCAGGTGAGGAATCCCTGCATCAGATAAAGATGCGTGCCGACAGACTTGGTGATTTTACGGATTCATTGGAGCTTTTATGTGAGACAAGTCTTGATATAGCAAAGGACGTGATTCAACGAAAAAAACCGGAGGTTGTTGTAATAGATTCCATCCAGACCATGTACAATGAGGAGATAGCGTCGGCACCGGGCAGTGTCTCACAGGTCAGGGAGACAACCGGAGTGCTTATGCAGCTTGCAAAAACTCTGGGTATTTCTGTTTTTATAGTAGGACATGTGACAAAGGATGGTGCGGTTGCGGGGCCGAGGACGTTGGAGCATATGGTTGATACTGTGCTTTATTTTGAGGGTGACAGGTATGAGTCGTACAGGATACTTAGAGGCGTTAAGAACAGATTTGGTTCGACCAATGAGATAGGCGTATTTGAAATGAAGGCGGAGGGACTTGTTGAGGTGGAAAATCCGTCGGAGTATATGCTTAGCGGTAAGCCCGAGGGAGCATCAGGATCAATTGTCACATGTTCTATAGAGGGAAGCCGCCCGATACTTCTCGAGATACAGGCTCTTGTATGTCACAGTTTTTTTAATAATCCAAGGCGTACAGCAAATGGTACAGATTATAATAAAGTAAATCTACTCATGGCGGTCCTTGAAAAAAGAGCCAACCTGCCACTGTCAGACTGTGACGCTTATGTGAATATAGCAGGCGGTATAAGGATGAACGAACCGGCGATAGATCTTGGGATAGTGCTTGCAATCGCATCAAGCAAAAAGGATATTATAGTGCGTGAGGATACCATATGCTTTGGAGAGGTGGGCTTAAGCGGAGAGGTACGCGGAGTTACCATGTCCGAGCAGCGTGTGGCTGAGGCAAAGAAGCTTGGCTTTAAAAAGTGTATTGTTCCCAAAGTGTGTCTTGCAGGAGTGTCGCATATTAATGGAATTGAGATTGTCGGTGTGGCAAATATCAAGGAAGCGATAGAGGCTGTCAGATAGTAATTGTGAGAATTGTATATAATAAACAGACAATTTAGAAAATTTGTGCTTTTTAAGATAGTTTTACTACTTTAATTAATTGCAGAAAATCCGTTGACATATGTGTGCCGGGATGATACTATATCAAAGCTGACTCGCGGGACACATTGAGTTGTAGAGCTTGTGAGTTACAATTTACAGACATGACTTTATAAATATTGCTTTGAAAATAAGTTAAAAAAGTTATGAAAAAAGTTCTTGACAAATGTAAAACATTTTGATAGAATAAACAAGCTGTCGCAAGACAGAGAACTTAAAACAGAG
>OAVB01001228.1_pt1 | contig 16485 bp, 17 predicted proteins | sample 1516871 | NCBI WGS metagenome assembly OAVB01 (sample SAMEA2580069, study PRJEB22360) | human gut metagenome | biome: human gut; feature: human-associated habitat; material: faeces | place: Denmark | collected 2008/2010 | reverse complement strand
CCCTCTGATGCCCGAAATGCGGGCATCAGAGGATCTAAGGGGAAATGGCTGGGGTTCGTCGATGGGGGTGATTATATTCTGCCTGCGATGTATTCCGAATTGTATGCACACCGGGTGGAAGGCGGAATAGCCGTCTGCGGATCCGAAATTGAAAAAGACGGTAAGAGAATACCATGTCCCGCCATTGATACAGTGCTTTCACCAAAGGAGGCCGTAGATCTGTATATCGAAAACGAACTGCAGAGCCATTATCGGGGCTTGTTTACCTATTTCGGTTCTTACGCATGCAATAAATTATACGACCGCAGCCTGTTCAACACAGTTTTGTATCCGAAAGGCAAGAAATACGAGGATATGTACATTATCATGGAGATTCTGCATATAGCCCGTAAGGTCTGCTTTTTTCCGTCCTGCGGATATATTTATGTTCAGAATCCGGATAGTATCACTCACGGAAGGGATATCATCCATGAATCTTTTTATGCCAGAAAAAAACAAAAAGAGCAGTTGCAGCAATACTGGGGAATCACAGATTCTCGTATGGAAGAGCTGATTGCCTGTGAATATTTCCTCATGTTGTCTCGTTATTCCTTTCTTACTGCCGGAGAACAGGCGCAAAATAAACATATCGCAAAATGGGCGTGGAAAAATCTGCAACAGATTGGGTATTTCCATTTTCCCCTGAAAATGAAATTGAAACTGTTTCTCTTTGTACACTTCCCGGGGTTGGCCAGAAACCTGAGGAAAATCTATCATAAAGGGTAAAGAAGATGATGAAGCAAAAGAGTCGGCTGGTAGAGAATATTTTTTCCATGGTCACTCTCCGAGGGATGGAGTATATTTTAACCTTTCTTCTGGTCCCCTACCTGCTGCGGACTTTAGGCCCAAGTAATTACGGTGCAATTGCTTTCATGCAGGGGATAATTGCATATTTTACTCTGGTAATCAATTATGGTTTTAATCTCACGGCCCCGAAAGATATTGCCTTGGCAGAAGAAGGAGAATTGCCCCGGATTTTTTCCGGCTATTTTTGGGGCACATTTTTTCTATGGCTTTTGTGTAGCGCTTTTTTCGGCATCGGTTATTTTATCTTGCATGGTTTATTTCAGACTTCACTGGATATTCCCTTGTTTTTTGCCTGTTATATGACCGCTATCGGGCTTGTGGTATTTCCTGTCTGGTTTTTTCAGGGGGTACAGGAAATGCGGTATATTACCGTTTTGAACTTGTCCGGACGGTTTATTACTATGGCCCTGCTATTCTATTTAATCCGGTCCCCGGAAGATTATGTGGTGGCAGCTTTTCTGCAATCCTGTACCACCGTCTTTGCAGGGTTCTTGTCATGGCGCATCATCCACAAAGGCTGGCCCGGGATTCTGCAGCGACCTGTCAAACAAGATATCCTTGCTGTGTATAAGAAAGGCTGGCAGATTTTTCTCTCCAGTCTGGCCGTAAATTTGTACACATCTTCTGATGTGGTTATTCTTGGTATTCTGACGAATTCGACAGTTGTAGGTTACTATAGCGGTGCGGAAAAATTAGTTAACTGCGTGAGAAGAGGAATCGGTGCAGTAAGTGATGCCGTTTATCCCTATATTACGCAGAAGTTTAAAGAATCCAAAGAAAAAGCGTATCACTTTTTACGCATGCAATTAGCCGTTTATGCTGCCGGCGGAATCTTGGGGGGACTGGTTATTCTTTTCTTTTCTCCTACGGTGGTTCCCTGGCTCTTGGGTAGTAAATATATTCCATCCATAGAACCGTTGCAGGTTATGTCATTTATGCCTTTTATGGTGGCAGTCAGTACTGTTTTCGGGTATGAGACTATGCTGCCCCTAGGTCTACAGAAAATCTATAGCCGAACCCTGATCGCTGCATCGGCAGTGAATTTGGCACTAATTGTTCCCGCCATCCTTTGGAGAGGGGCGCTCGGAGTAGCCGGATGCGTACTGATTACAGAAACGTTTATCACTTTGGTGATGGGGATATATCTATGGAAGAAGAAGATTCTGCTACGCTAAATTGTGGACATAACCGATAAATTTCCTTGAAAGGATTGAAATTTGCATGGCTGATGCTGAGCTCTTGAAATACGGAAAGACAGAGAAAGAGACTGAATTTTCTGGGGATCATTGTGTACATTATCTGCTTGCTTGTGGATGCTGTGAGAGCAAAATCGGTTGAATGTAAATTTTGAAGGAGTGATTTCAATATGAGTGAGTCAACGGTGCTGTATATGGTAATTCCCTGCTATAATGAACAGGAAATCTTTACCTATAGTAAAAATCACTTAAAACAGAAGCTGACGCAGCTGATGAGGCAAGGGAAAATCAGTCAGAAGAGCAAGATTTGCTTTGTTAATGACGGCAGTACTGATGAAACCTGGAAGTTGATACAGGAAGCATGCGATGAGGATACCATTTTTTCCGGTATCTGCCTATCCCGTAATGAAGGACACCAGAATGCTGTATTGGCAGGTTTGATGACGGTGTTGCCGTATGCAGATGTGGCTATCAGTATGGATGCGGATTTGCAAGATGATATTGAAGCTGTTGATCAGATGCTGGATAGATATGATGAAGGCTATAATATTGTTTACGGTGTCCGTAGCAGCCGCAAGAAAGACAGCATCTTCAAACGGATGACAGCGGAGGGGTATTATAAATTCTTGGAATGGATGGGAGTTCATATTATCTATAATCATTCCGATTTTCGTTTGATGGATAAAAAGGCATTGAATGCTATGAGTGAATTTAAAGAAGTAAACCTGTTTCTCCGGGGGATTGTTCCCCTGATTGGGTTAAAAAACTGTTGTGTGTACTATGCACGGAAAGAACGGGTTGCGGGAGAAAGTAAATACCCGCTGCATAAAATGCTGGCTTTTGCTTGGCAGGGTATCACATCTTTCTCAATGGAGCCTATCAAATGGATTACTAATATGGGGCTTGTCATGACCGGCGGGAGTTTTTTGGTTTTTCTTTATTCTCTGTACAGATACACAGAAGGAGCTACCATTGTAGGTTGGACCAGTTTGATGCTGTCTGTATGGTTTATTGGGGGGGCACTTCTGTTCTCCCTGGGAATAATTGGAGAGTATATCGGTAAGACTTATATGGAAGTTAAACACCGACCTCGATTTATTATCAGTGAATTTATTGATGAGAATAAATTCAGGGGAGGTGTAAAATGACCATGCAGAATCTTACACATGTCAGAACAGTTAGAAATTGGTTCTTTGGAAAGAATATTTGGTTTTATTTATTGATTTTTGCAACTTTATTTATTTTCTTTACGCAGGTTCATATGCTTGTTCCGTATGACGGTGATGATTGGGCCTGTTCAGCTTATATGCGATTGGCCGTACCCCAGTGGAAAGCATGGAATCCCACAAAAATATTGCCGGAAGAATTGTTTCCTATAGCAGGGTATCTGGCAGCATATGTGGTAAACCCGATTCTTCATGATTATGTTTTTTCGATTACTGTTACGACGGCTATTTTGTATAGCGGGTTAATTACAATTTATATTTACATGTTCAGCAGACTGCTTACTTATTTTTTTAATTTGGAGCAGTATCAGAATAATTTTATCAGTCTTTTATTCTTTCTATCTCATTTTCTTATCTTTAAGAGTAAGGAAAATACGTCCGATTATTTATTTGGCAGCATGAATCTCACTTGTATTTACCATTATTCTATTCCTGCCTATATGAACTTTGTAATAGTCTTTTATTTGTGGAAAAAGTTGCCTGAGTATTTAGCGGGAAAAGTAGGGATACTTGAAAAAAGTATTTTCGTGTTGGGGCTCTACTTAGCACTTTTTTCCAATGTGGAGCATAGTATCATTACAGCTTCATTTATTGGAGCTTTGGTGATAGGAAAATATGGAAAGAACTTACTAAATCCTGCTCAATGGAAGCGCATTATCAAAAGCTCACCTTTTTTCAGTGGGACTATTTTCATTTGGCTTATATCTTTGGCTTTTGAAGCAAGTGGCGGCAGAGCCAGGAATATCGGACGCAGTCTTCTTGATTTACCTTTTAAAGAGACTTTCAGGATACTCTTTCAGGCCTTGCACTTTAATTCGCTGTTTTTGATTATCAGCGGGATGATTCTTTTTGTCGGAATTTATTATTTATGCAAGGAAAAAATGTCGTCACCGCAAAGGGAGTGTCTGTATGGAGTTTTAAAAATATCCGTTACAGCGTTTCTGTTGACGTTTGTCTATTTGATTCTGGTAAATGCCAAAGCTTCTCCCGGTTATATCGGGAGGGGGGATGTGCTTATCAGTATATTAGGATGGGTATTGTTAATGGTGTCCGTTTTTGCGGCTTATGTGCTGAAAAGAAATCCTAAAATTTTTTTAGCAGCTCCAGTTATAATTCTTATTATTCTTTCTGAAGTCATGAATCCGAGAAGTCCTTATAAAGAAGCAATTATATATAATAATGCATCGACTAAAGCAGCTTATGCACTGAGTTGTGATTTTTTGCAGCAAATCATAACAGCTGATCAGGCAGGAGCAGATGAAATGACATTGATTGTTCCCGTTGGGAATAGCATAGATAATTGGCCGCATCCTATGTATATGGGGGGAAATATTTCCTATAAGCTTTTTAAAGAAGGTATTATCAGCAGACAGATAAAAATTAAAGTTCAACCGGACATCCGAATGAATAAAAAGTATCAAATAACTGTTCCTAAGTAGCATATACGGGCGGTTTGATATGGATGATGTAATCACTGGTGCATCGGATGTGGAGGCAAAGAAATAATAACCAAAGACATATCTCAAATTGCCAATACAATACTGTGTTATAAAATTTGTTAGGTAATCCTTACCGTGACTGTCCAAAAAGCAATACAAAATATTTTCTTTATATCACTTTCAGAACAGAGTCTTTGCCTTGACGGGAAGACTTTTTTTCGTTATCCTCTAAATATAGAGGACAGGTGGATAGGATGTTTAAATTCAATGATATATTTCTTGTTATCGTTGGCGGATATGTAGTTTATAAGATAGGATATGTAGACGGGTTCACTCTCGTGAATATCTTTATTCTCGTCTGCCTTACGGTGGCGGTGGTTTCTACGGCTCTCCGCCGGTCCGGGTATGTGGATAGAATAGAAAAATTGGAAGAGCGGGAAATGAAACGGTCGGAAGAAGGAAAATCATCTCCGGCGAAAGTAGTTTCTCCGGAAAAAGCAGAGGACAAAAAAGAAGATAAGACATAATAAAGTGGCGCTTCGCGCTGCTTTTTCTTTTGTAAGAAAAAGGTAAAGGAGGAAAGGCAAAGGTAAGGTAGAAAGTCATTGGTGCTTATAAAAAGATGGGGTGTGCTTATGAAAAAAATCTATGTGGTTGATACCAATGTCATGATCCAGGCGCCGTATGCGTTGTATTGTTTTGATGAGCATGATGTGGTTTTACCGATGGTGGTCGTGGAAGAACTGGATCAATTAAAAAAGGCGGAGGGAGAGAGAGGTGCCAATGCAAGATCTGCGATTCGTTTGTTGGAAACTTTGCGACAGCGGGGAAATCTTTTATCAGGTGTGCCTATACAGACAGGCGGTTCGGTACGTATAGAAAGTAATTTTTGCGACGTAAAGCTTTCGCCTGATTTGCCGCAGGATAAGTCGGATAACCGTATTCTCATGGTGTGCAAGGGTCTGGCAGAAGGAAAAAAGCCCGGCCGGGTGGTACTGGTGACGAAGGATTTGGTGCTCCGTATCAAGGCACAGCTGGTCGGAATTCCGTCGGAGGATTTTACGACAGAGCAGGTGTCAAAGGAGGATGAAAATTATACGGGCCGTGACCAGGCTTATTTTCCTGAAGCGATGGCAGAGGATTTTAAAAACGGAGGGATTCCTGTATCCGTGCTTTATCATTTAGATGAGGATGGGAATAAAATTCCTGTCATGGTTTATGAAAATGAGTTTTTCGTATTAAGGCCGGACCAGTCGTCGGGAAGCACCTTGCTGGGCCGTGTCGAAAAGGACCGGGTGGTTCCCCTGCAATATGGTAAGCAGCGGCCTTATGGGATACAGCCGAGAAATGTGGGCCAGTATTTCCTCCAGGAAGCCTTGATGGAAAGTGCAGAAAAAGCGCCGCTTGTGATTATCAAGGGAATGGCAGGGACAGCCAAAACGTTTTATTCTTTGGCAGTGGGTCTGGAAAAATTATTTAATAATCCGTCAGGAGAGTACAGGCGCATCATTGTGAGCCGTCCCAATTCACAGTTTGATGATGATATCGGATTTTTGCCGGGAGATGAGCAGGAAAAAATTTCTCCTTTAATGCGTCCTGTCATTGACAGTCTGGAACAACTTCTTGAGGATGAGCCCGGTGCAGGCGGGGAGGCATCTTTGACAGACAGGGTAGATGAAATTTTTGAAAGGGGTATTATCCGAACGGAAGCATTGACCTATATCCGGGGCCGTTCTTTTGTAAGGACGTTCCTGATTATTGATGAGGCGCAAAATATTACGCCGAACCAGGCGAAAGGAATTATTACGAGGGCAGGCAGGGGAACGAAGATTATTATTCTTGGTGATTCCCACCAGATTGACCGCCCGTTTCTCGATGAAAGAACGAACGGGCTTTCCTATGCGGCGAAGTGCATGAGAGGGAGTCCTTTGTGCTGGCAGCTGACAATGGCGAATGAGGAATGCGAACGGTCACCGCTGGCCCTCGATGCGGCAAGACGTCTGTAGTTTCTGCGGATTTGTCGGAAAATGGGAACAAACTCCGTTGTTTCCTGTATAAAAAATAAAAAGTTTTAATTCGTTCTGCACTTGTGCTAAAATTTAAATAATAGTGCGATAAGGAGTGTTTCTATGAAATCCGAGCTGGATATTGTAAGAGAAATCAATCGTATGGCAGGAGAAGTACGTCCTGTCGATTTGATGATGGATTTAATCACCCGGTACGGTTACTGGGCATTTCTTATATACGGATTGATTCTCTGGTTTATGCCGGGAGAAAGAAAAGTGGAGCGGAGAAGAACATGTGTGTCCGCTTTTTTGGCAGTCTGCTTTTGTTCCTGTATTTCTCTTTTTATCGGAAAGTTGTGGCAACGGAAACGGCCATTTACCGAAGATTGGCGGATTTGGAATTTTACGGGCCACAAGGCCAATTCTTCTTTCCCCAGCAATCACACCATGAACGGGGCGGCCGTTGTCTTTCAGCTTATAAGGGACGGTATGCCCGGCAGCTGGTGTATGGCGGTACTGGCGGGAATTATTGCGTTTTCCCGTCTTTTTGCAGGACTTCATTACCCGTCAGACCTTCTTGGCGGCACGGCGATTGCTCTTTTTATACACAAGGTGATGAATGATTCCGGCTTGCGTAAGTTATCGGGAGAGATTGCCAAAGGGCTTTCTTTTCTTTCCGATACGTTGTGGCTGCAGATAAAAGGCAGGTGATTTTTTTGGCAGATATGACAGATCCCGGTAAAAAGATGGTTATCGTCTGTATTGCCCGGATTTTACTCCGTGATTCAGAGGCGGATAATCCTTTGTCACAGCAGGAAATTTTGAGGCTTCTTGAGGAAGAATACGGACTTGTGGTAGACAGAAAAACGATTCGCCGGAATTTACTGGCACTTCGGGATGGCGGACTTCCCGTCGTATGCCGTGAGGTGGATCGTGTGATTGAAGGGAAATCATCGCCTTTGTCACTTGACTGGTACTGGGATCATGATCTTACCAAAAATGATATCCGCACACTCATTGATTTGCTTTATTTTTCCCGTTTGCCTTCCACACAGGTGAAGCAGATTTCAGAAAAATTGAAACGTCTTCATATCAGAAGCTTTAATGACGGAAAAGAGGCGGTGCGGAATATACCGGCAGCACAGAAACTTGTCCGCCCCGAAGAAAATCTTTCCGCTTTATCGGACGCAATCACGAAAAAAGTGCAGATACGGTTTTTCTATGACCATTATGAGGCGGACGGGAAAAAGCATCACAGCAAAAATGCAGATGGTACCGATAAATTATATACAGTAAACCCTTATGTGCTTGTTGCGACGGATGACAGATATTTCTTTTTGGGAAATACAGAGGGGACGGAAGAGGTAACATCATTTGCAGTGGAACTTATTGCCGCTCCCGTTGTAACAGATGTACCTGCACGGCCGCAAAAAACAATCCGCGGTGTAGAAAACGGAGTCCGCGTTCTTGACTATCTGACGCCGGCAAGGCGTACCTATGAGGGAACGCCCGAGGCCTGTATCCTTGATGCGGACAGCCGTTTGATGACCGATATCGTAGCAGATTTCGGAAAAGCCGCTTATTTGATTTCCGCAACGCAGGAACGGGTAAAGGTAGAAGTGACGGCCCCTGTTTCTCTGATCAGAGCCTGGGTTTTGAAAAATGCGCCGCTTGTTAAAGCGACATCACCGGTATCTCTTGTCAAATCGATAAAAGAGGCGGCATCGGCACTGGCCCGTCTGTACGGAGGCGGATGATGGTCTGGAAGGTCGTTTTAGGACTCTTTTGTCTTACCTTTCTTCTGCTTCTCATTCCCGTCCGGTATCATTTCAAACTGGAAATGTGGAAAATTTCAGTGGAGATAAAAGCACTGTTCGGAGCTTTCAGTAAAGAAATTGTCATTCCCGGCGGCGGAAGTGACAAAGCGGAAGAAAAACGGAAGCAGACAGAGGAAAATGAAAATATTCCGGATGCGGAGCGGGAAAGCATCACGCCTGCGGAGGAAGAAAATAAAGAAATCAACCGGGAAATCCATCAGGAAATAAAAAAGCCTGCAGAAGTAAAGGAAAAGAAATCAAAGAAGAAACCGTCGGTTTTCAAGCAAATTCATTTTGCAATTCATAACGGACTGGCGGAAGAAATATTCAAAACGGTTCTTTCCTTATTTCACCACAGCAAACCGCGGTCCTGGTGTATTTACGGTGAATTCGGAACGGGAGATCCCATGACGACAGGTCTTACAGAAGGTATGGCACATGCTTTTTTACCTGATATAACGAAATCTGTAGTATGGAAATATCTTGAGCCGTCTTATAAAATAAAAGGGAAAGGCCGGGGACGGATAATTCCCCTTTATGCCATATATATCATTTTGCGGCTGGCGTTTTCGCAGCCGGCCCGCCGGTTTTGGCGATACAGACAAGGAGGAATGAAAGATGAATGATGAAGTGAGAAAACAACTTCTCGAGGAATTTAAGGACATGATTCGTACGGAAACCGTGGTGGGACAGCCGATTTATCTCGGTGATGCGACAATCGTGCCGTTTGTGGATATTTCCTTCGGCTTCGGTTCGGGCCGTAAAGGTGCCGACGGCCAGGCAAACGGAGAAGCCGGCGGCGGAAAAATGAGTCCTACCGCTGTTCTTATCATGAAAGGGGAACGGGTGGAATTGTTCTCCATTAAAAATGCGAACGCAAATAACACGATAGACAAAGTTTTCAATATGGTACCGGAACTGGTCGCCCGTTTCACAAAGAAAAAAGAGAAAAAAGAAGAGGTCCGGGAAGCGGCGCTGAAAGAAGCAAAAGAAGCGATGCGTGAGGAAGCGGAAACGGCAGCACTGGAAGCAAAACCGTTGGCATAGTATTTGACTTTGAGTCAATTCCTATTGACAGATGAGAAATATTATATTATGATGAGTGCATACCCAAATCCTCTAAATGAGGATGTCTTAAAGGAGGAATTTAACAATGAAAATGAATAAAAAAGTAGCTGCTCTTGTAGCAGGTGTTATGATGTTCGGTGCTATCGGATCTGTTTCTGCAGCAGGAGTCGGCTATGTTAACTCTGCAGCTTTAATGCAGTCCCATCCGAAAATGGAAAAAGCACAGCTTGACCTGAGAAATGCTGCACAGAAAGCAGAAGAAAGCTTCAAAAAACGTGCAGAAGGCAAGAGCGATGCAGAAAAGCAGAGAATTTTCCAGGAACTCCAGCGTGATCTGGCAGTTAAGGAAAGAGCACTCATCCAGCCGATTCAGCAGGATGTCATCAGAGCTATCGTGCAGGTCCGTAAGGAAAAGAATCTTGACGTTATTCTCGAAAGCGGAGCAGTTATCGACGGCGGAAGTGATGTAACCGCTGCTGTAGGAGCTAAGCTTGCAAAATAATTAAGTACAGAAAAGAGACCCGGAAGGGTTTCTTTTTTTTATGCCCCGGATTTTGTCGGAAAAGTACAAAATTTTCCTGTTATAATAAAGAAGATAGTTGAAGAAAGGCAGAATAAAAATGCGGGATACTTCTTTGGTATATCCTGTCGGTGCGGACGGGAAAATTTTACTGGGCCATAAAAAAAGAGGAATGGGCAAAGGGAAATGGAACGGTTTCGGCGGAAAAAGAGAAAAAGGCGAGACCATGCGCGAATGTGCGGCACGGGAGCTTTTTGAGGAGTCCGGACTGATTGCCGGACCCGGTGATTTTTTGCCGGCGGCGGATTTATATTTCCACCAACCCTCCGATCCCGAATGGTCCCACGGAGGTATCGTCTATTTTCTGAAAAAATGGAAAGGGGAAATCTCTGTGTCCGATGAAATGGAACCGGCCTGGTTTTCTCCTGAAGAAATGCCTTTTGAGTATATGTGGGAGGCCGACCGTATCTGGCTTCCCCGTATTTTAAAAGGAGAAAAAATCAGAGGGATCATTTATTTTGCCTCTGACGGGGAGCATGTTTTTGATTATCATTTTGAAACGATCCGGACAGGAGACAGATTTTGATGGGTGAAAAAGAAAACTGGACGAATCTTCTTTTGGATTGGTTCGACCGTCATAAAAGAGACCTTCCCTGGAGGGAGGAGAAACCGAGAAATCCTTACCATGTCTGGATTTCTGAAATTATGCTGCAGCAGACGAGGACAGAGGCGGTGAAGCCTTATTTTGAAAGTTGGAAGAAAAGATTTCCTACAATCCGAGCCGTTGCCGATGCCGATGAAGCGGATGTGCTCCATGCCTGGCAGGGACTCGGTTATTACAGCAGGGCGAGAAATATCCACAGAGCGGCAAGAGAAATGACGGAAAAATACGGAGCGGCGCTTCCGAAGGAAAAAGATAAAATCCGTTCTCTTCCCGGAATCGGAGATTATACGGCAGGCGCTGTTTTATCGATGGCATACGGTCAGAAAGAAGCAGCTGTCGACGGGAACGTACTTCGTGTTTATGCCCGTTTATACGGGGTAGAAGAAGATATTTTAAAGACTGCGGGAAGAAAAGAAATTACAAGACTTGTAGAGGAAACACTGCCTGAGCGGGCAGGTGATTTCAATGAAGCGCTGATGGATTTGGGTTCGGAAATCTGCATTCCCAAAAAACCGCGTTGTTCCCTGTGTCCGCTTGTACCATATTGTACGGCTTTGAAAGAGGGGAAAACGGACATCTTGCCCCTGCGGACACCAAAGAAAAAGCAAAAGGAATCAGCCGCTTGCTGTGCTGTTATTATCAAAGACGGTCGTGTATTATTTCATCTCCGCCCGAAGAAAGGGATGCTTGCATCTATGTGGGAGCTTCCTATGGTTCTTGCACCGGATGTACAAACGGGGCGTAAGGAATTGGAGAAATATCTGTCAGGAAAAGCAGAAGAAAAAATATGGGAGTACACGCATGTATTTACCCATCGTATCTGGCACATGACGGCGTATCTGTTTGAAACGGCAGTCGTGCCGGCCGGAGATTTCCAATGGTTTTCCTATGAAGAATATAAGAAAATTCCTCTTGCAGGTCCTCATGCCAGACTGGCAGCCTATATAGCAGGATATGCGGCATTGGATGAATAAGGATAAAAGGAAAGGATAAAATGTTGGATTTTTATTGGATGCTCGTCTTCGGGTTTACTCTTACCGGTCTTTGTAACGGTATTCTGGCAATCCCGGTTTTCCGCAGGGGAAAGTGGTATTTCTATCCCTTTTTGGGAGCAGTAACAGGATTTGCGCCGGCAAAATACTTTGTCCGGTATGCATCGGTATACAGTCCTTATGGAGATACCGCTCATTGGGCGGCGTATGCGGCGACAGGTTTCATGGTTGCCCATGTAATCATTTTTGTGCCTTTGATTCTGCTTGCTCTTTTAAGCTCTCTGCAAAAGATACGCAAACCGGTGCGGCTTCTGGGAACGGTTATTTTACCGTTGGCTTTGTGCATCGGTATTTACGGATCGGTCGACGGAGAGAAAAGGGAAATCACGGAATACCATGATGTGTATGCAGAAAATCTTCCCGACGGCTTTGACGGTTTTAAACTGGCACAAATTACAGATACTCATATCGGGCCGTATTACAGAAATACGGATTTGGCAGAAGATTTGGACAGAGCGAAGGCGGCAGGGGCAGAAGTCATCATGCTGACCGGGGACTTGATTGATGATGTCCGTGTGATGCCCGAAACGGCGGAAATTCTGACGACACGGAGCAAACTCTTTCCTTATGGAATCATTTACGTCCGCGGAAACCACGAGCTTTACAGAAATCCGTCTTACATAGAAAAAGAACTGGAACAGACAACGGTTCATGTTTTAAATAACAGTCACATGACAATAACCCGCGGTAAAGACCTTCTTTTTGTAGCAGGTGCCGACTATCCGGGCCTACAAAGAGAGGGACGGGACGAACGCATGAAAGCGCTTACGGAAGAGGTATTCCGAAACATTCCCGAAACGGCGGCGTGTATTTTTCTTGCCCACCATTCCGATGCGATTGACGGCGGATTCAGACACCACGCTTTTTTAACACTCACAGGACATACCCATGGTCTTCAGACGGGGGTTTTTGGAAAACCGTTTATCACTCTGTTCAAATATACCCGGGGGATGTACAGTAACGGTAAAGATTCCGGATATGTATCCCGCGGAAACGGCGGCTGGTTTCCTTTCCGTTTCGGTTGCCCGAGAGAACTTACCGTTTTTACGCTTCATAAGAAATAAAAATTTTGCAGGAAATGAATTTGCCAATGAAAAAGGAAGGCTACTTTTTGTGAGTGCCTTCCTTTTTTTAACTTCTTGCAGAACTCAAGGTTGTATCAATGGCGTTTTCAGGTTTTTGTGAAATTTTCACGATTTCACTTCTGATTTCTTCCATGTCAGCATTGTTTTCTTCTGTCAGCGGTTTAATAGTGACCGCTGTTTTGTCTACATTTTTTAAAGGTGTTTCAATGGTTTTATCAATCCGTGCGTAGGAAAAAGTGACTTCTTTTCCGCTTTTTGTTGTGACGATGAGACGTCCGCCGTCAATCGTGCCGCTTCCGGATAAACTTCCTTCCACTTCTTTACTTCCCTGTTGGACACGGTGTTCGACGGAAATGGTTTTGTCATCATTTTTTGTAAATGTAAAGGTTTCCAGAGTTTTTATGTGATCGCCGGACCAATTCATGCCGGCTTCCTGGACACCCCACCAGGTACCTTCCCAGGGACCTCCCGTCAGAGAGGAGAAGAGGGCGAAAGCGCCGCCGCCGAGAATGAGAACCAAGGCGATTATGCCGATGATTATATATTTTTTCATAGTTATATTCTGCTCTTTCCGATTTTCATTATTTTCATTTTAACATAGAGAATAGGACAGGGCAAAGAAATTTTGGGAACGGCGGGTGTAAAGGAAAAATTTCGTCAGCCGGAAATAAAACGGATACAAAAGCAAACAAAACGTATTTTTTGTATTACAATGGACAAAAACGCATATAAATGGCTTATTTTAAGGATTTATGGTATAATAAAGCCGGTATTTATGAAGGCTCATGACTTCCGGGAGCGGCATCAAGAGCTGCTCTTATTTTATTTCCGGACAACAGATCCGGATGAAAGAAAGGTGAATATATGGAATGGAAGGAAGGTAAGATTGTCAATACCCCCTTGGAAAGTCAGATGAAGAATTCCTACATCGACTATGCCATGTCGGTTATTGTCACTCGTGCATTACCTGACGTCAGAGACGGGCTGAAACCTGTCCATCGCCGTATTTTGTACGCCATGAATGAAGCGGGTATGCTTCCGAATAAAGCGTATAAGAAATCGGCCCGTATTGTCGGGGACGTTTTGGGTAAATATCACCCCCACGGTGATTCGGCCGTCTATGATTCCGCCGTTCGTATGGCGCAGGATTTTTCCACCCGCTATCCGCTTGTGGACGGGCACGGAAACTTCGGCTCTGTCGACGGTGACTCGGCAGCGGCTATGCGTTATACGGAAATGCGCATGTCAAAGATTACGATGGAAATGCTCCGTGATATTGATAAAAACACGGTGGATTTCATGCCCAACTATGACGGTTCTTTGCAGGAACCGCTTGTTCTTCCCTCCCGTATCCCCAATCTTCTGGTGAACGGTTCCTACGGTATTGCGGTCGGTATGGCGACAAATATTCCGCCTCACAACTTAGGAGAAGTGGTGGACGGTCTTTGTGCGATGATTGATAATCCTGAGATTACTATCGATGAGCTGATGACGCATATCAAGGGGCCCGATTTCCCGACGTCTGCCATTATCCAGGGGCGTAAGGGAATTTCCGATATGTATCATACCGGTCGGGGTTCCATTACGGTCCGGGCGAGAACAGAAATTGAAGAAATGGACCGCGGTAAAAGCCGCATTATCGTAACGGAGATTCCTTACCAGGTGAATAAAGCGCGTCTGGTTGAGTCTATTGCCGATTTATCCCGCCAGAAAGTCATTGACGGGATTACCGCACTCCGTGATGAATCTGACCGGAAGGGCATGCGGATTGTCATCGAGCTTCGTGCCGATATAAATCCCCAGATTATGCTCAATAATCTGTACAAGCATACCCAAATGCAGATGAATTTCGGATCTATCATGCTGGCTCTGGTCAACGGACATCCCCAGATTTTAAATCTTAAACAGATTCTTTACTATTATCTGAAGCACCAGGAAGAAGTTGTTACAAGAAGAAGCCGGTACGAACTGGATAAAGCGGAAGCAAAAGCTCATATTCTGGAAGGCCTCCTGATTGCTCTTGATCACATCGATGAAGTCATCAAGACGATTCGTGAATCCAGGACAGATGAAATTGCAAAAACCGCTTTGGTTTCCAAATTCAATCTTTCCGAAAAACAGGCGATGGCTATTTTGGATATGCGCCTCAGAAGATTGACGGGACTGGAAAGAGATAAGATTGAAGAGGATTACAAGGATGTGCAGGAAACGATTGCCTATCTCCGTGATCTCCTGTCCAGCAGAGATAAAATCATGGGTGTTGTAAAAGCAGAACTCATTGATGAAAAGAACCGGTTCGGTGATGACCGCAGAACGGAAATCGCTGCTGCTTTGGACGATATGGATATCAAGGATTTAATTCCCGATAAACCGATGACGGTGACGCTGACGAAGCAGAACTATATCAAACGGATTGATTCCGCCGACCTGAGAACCCAGAGAAAAGGCGGACGGGGTGTGAGCGGCCTTAAGATGAAAGACGGCGACTATGTCCGCAAGATTTTATCCACTTCGACGCATGCGAGAATTCTTTTCTTCACGAATAAAGGGAAAGTGTATATGAAGACAGCCTACGACATTCCCGAATCAAGCAGAACGGCACGGGGCAGTGCGATGATTAACTTCATTACGTCCCTCGGAGCAGATGAATACGTCACGGAAATGCTTGATATAGATGCTGCCGGAGAAGGAACGAAGTATCTCCTCATGGTGACCAAGTTCGGATATGTGAAGAAAACGGCATTGGAAGAGTATAGAAATATTAACAAGAGCGGGCTGATTGCCATCCGTCTCAAAGATGATGACCGTCTTGTTGCTGTTCTTCCCGTGAAGGGAGATGAAGAAATCATCATTGGTACCCGGGGCGGAATGGCCATCCGTTTTTCCATCGATGATGACCAAGTGAGACCGCTCAGCCGTGCTACATCAGGTGTCCGGGGAATCCGTCTGAAATCTTCCGGGGAAAACGGAACGGATGATGTGGTAGGTGTCGTTGTCGCAGCCGATAAGGATATATTTACCATTTCCGCTGACGGCAACGCGAAAAGAAATGCCGAATCCGCTTACCGCGTGCAGAGAAGAAACGGTCAGGGAACGATTAACTTCAAGAAGGGTTTTGAAGTGGTAGCTCTCGTAGCGGCTGATGACAATGATGAACTTGTCGGTGTATCCGAGCAGGGCATCACGATCCGTATTCCTGCCAGCCAGATTTCCAGCAAGAAAGCGAAAGGCGGTCAGGGCGTCATTCTCCAGCGCCTTGAAGAAGGAGACAGGATTGCTTCGATTGATGTGGTAACAGAAATGGAAGAAACAGAAGAATAAAATATATAAAAGCGTCACTTGAAAGGGTGGCGCTTTTATTTTTGATTCATTGCAGATGATATCCGGGAAGAATTTAAAATTTATATTCTCAAGCAAATATTTCATTGAGCCGGCTCATACATTTTCATTATTCCCGGTCTTTGGTACAATAAAAACAGAATATTATATTCATGGGAGGCATGTATGCGGATACTTCGTGATGCGGTATATGGATTGGCTGTAGGAGATGCATTGGGTGTTCCTGT
>OAVB01001198.1_pt1 | contig 16870 bp, 7 predicted proteins | sample 1516871 | NCBI WGS metagenome assembly OAVB01 (sample SAMEA2580069, study PRJEB22360) | human gut metagenome | biome: human gut; feature: human-associated habitat; material: faeces | place: Denmark | collected 2008/2010 | reverse complement strand
GGTTTGCGCTGCAAGCCGCCCCCCGCTTCTTCGGGGCAGCCGCTACTCGAACCGTGCCGATATGGAAAAAGTAGATTTGTGTAACAATGTAATTTACAACTGGACCAGCGAAGGAGCTTATGGCGGGCAGGGCGGTTCGTATAACATTCTGAACAACTACTATAAACTCGGCCCGGCTTCCGTTGCAAACGGAACTCACGCACGTTTCTTCACCGCATACGTAGACAAAGGAAGCGAGGAATATCCGCAGGCAGCCGGAGTTTACGGACATTTTTATCTCAGCGGCAATGTGATAGACAATACCCGGACAGATTTGTCGAGTTCACAACAAGCTGAAGTTGCAGCAGCCAATGCAGACAATACTTCTTCTACCGCCTTTGTTGTAAAGGATGAAAGAAATGCTGCCGAAATTACAACAGCAGTGGAAGCCTCCGACCTGTTAGCCCCTGTCCGTTTCTCCACCTTGCCGGATTACAGTTTTGTCGAATCGGCCGATGCTGCCTACGAATCGGTACTTACATACGCCGGTTCATGGATTTGCGGTTGGACAGCCAATGGATACACCATCCCTAAACGAGACAAAATAGACATGCGCATCGTCAACGACACCCGCATGGGCATATTCTCCACTACCGCCTCCAAAGGTGGCGGTAACGGTTTGATAGATACTCAGAGTGATACACCTGAAAAATGGGATGACTATGTTGCAACGACATCCTCTCTTATCGACAGTGACAACGATGGCATGCCCGATGAATGGGAAAAAGCCAACGGACTTGATCCAAACGATAATAGAGACAGCGGCAAGTACAATCTGAATTCCCAATATACCAATCTGGAAGTGTATATAAACGGATTAGTAAAAACTCTATATCCTTTTTAATCCGGTCATAAAACAGCATATATTATAAGAAGCTTGTTCACTTTCTTTAATGGATAGTAAACAAGCTTTTTTATAAATTTATGTCCCAGAGCGTACTCATGAAGGGAGTTAACCCATTTATGTAAGACAGATAACAAAAATTACTAACCTAAAAACAAAAATTGCACATCTGCTTTTTTATATCAATTTACATTTGCGCTCAGGAATTAACAATATGTGAAAACACATACCATAATGGGAAACACTTTTTAATTTATAAATATGCAAAGAATGTCTAAAATGAAAAACATGCGCACTGTGTTACTATTTTTAATAGTAGCAATGATAACGCTTGGCGTATCAGCGCAGACTGTAACCGTAAAAGGTACCGTGACAGACAAAACAGGAGAAACCGTAATCGGAGCCTCCGTAGTTGAAAAAGGAAATACCGGCAATGGTACGATAACCGACATTGACGGAAACTTCTCCTTGAGTGTCCCCACCAATGCAACTTTAGTTTTCTCATACGTAGGTATGACAACACAAGAAATCGCAGTGAAAGGACAGCAAACTATTAATGTTGTTTTATCCGATGACGCACAAGCCCTGGAAGAAGTTGTAGTAATCGGATACGGCTCCAACTACGGATAATCCCAAACCCGGGCCTGCCGTACCCGTTGCTTCCGCTACCGAAGCTTTGCAGGGAAAAATGGCAGGTGTACAAATCACTACAACAGAAGGTTCGCCCGATGCAGAAATGAAAATCCGCGTACGCGGAGGCGGTTCTATCACAGGCGATAACACTCCGCTCTTCATCGTAGATGGTTTCCCGGTAGAATCCATCAGTGACATCCCCGCTTCAGATATCGAAGACATGACTGTGCTGAAAGATGCTTCTTCAACAGCTATCTACGGTTCACGTGGTGCAAACGGTGTTATCTTGGTTACTACAAAAAGCGGTAAAGAAGGCAAAGTCAGCGTTTCGTACAACGCTTATTATTCATGGAAACAAATGACCAAAACCCTAAACACACTAAGCGCCAGTGATTACGTAAAATGGCAACGCGAATACGCCCTATTAAGAGGAAGCGAAGATAAGTATACCACCCTTTTCGGTAATTGGCAAGATGCCGACCTCTATTCTACAGCTCCTACCAACGACTGGCAGGAACAGGTATTTGGCCGCACCGGACACACTTTTAACCATAATATTTCCATTAGTGGAGGTTCTGAGAAGACAAAGTTCAATATGAGTTATGCCCACATGAACGACAAAGCTATCATGTTGGGATCGTCTTTCCGACGCGACAACCTAAGTCTGAAACTTAGCCATAAAGTAAATGACAAAGTAAACCTTGACTTCTCCATGCGCTATGCCGATACAAAAGTAAACGGAGCAGGAGCCAACGAAAGTAAAACAGAAGTATCTTCCGCCGACTCTCGTATGAAGAATGTGATGATTTACCCTATGTTCAACTTTCCCGACTTGAGTGACGGCTATGACCCTGACCTGCAATTAACGAATCCGATTACCTCTGTATATGATACGGACCGTAAACAAAATCGTCAAACTTTCAACATGAATGGTAGCTTCTCATGGGAAATCTTTAAGAACTTCAAGTTTAAGACAGAATTTGGTTTGGATTGGTACTATAATACCGACAAAAAATACTATGGTAACTCTACCTACAATGCACGTACCAACAGTACCAGTACAGATGGTGTTCATCCGATGGCATACTTTGCCGATACCCAACGCAAAACCTTCCGCAACACCAATACGGTGAACTATGACTTCAAGGATATCATCAAGAATAAAGATCACAGTTTGAATTTACTCGTAGGACAAGAAATGCTGAACAAGCAAAGTTTACTGAATGACGACCGTCTGCGTCTGTATCCCACCGACTTTACAGCCGACCAAGCTTGGAATCTCTCCTCGCAGGGTACTCCCTATCAAGTAAACAAATACAATAATGCCGATGATAACCTCTTATCATTCTTTGGTCGCGCAAACTATAACTTCCAGGACAAATACTTGGTAAGTGCCACTTTTCGCGCCGACGGTTCTTCCAAGTTTTCAAAAAACAACCGTTGGGGATACTTCCCTTCAGCAGCAGTAGCATGGCGTATCTCTGCAGAGAATTTCATGCAGAACACACAAAATTGGTTGGATGATTTGAAACTGCGTTTCTCTTATGGTACTGCAGGTAACAATAATATTCCCTCCGACCAGATTTCTCCCGTATGGTCTTCCAACTCTACTACTTGGTTAAACCAATTCAATACTTATTGGACAAGCGGACTAGCTTCAGGGCAAAGTGGACTGTATGCCTCCAACCCCGACCTGACTTGGGAAACAACTATTACCCGAAATTTAGGTTTAGACTTTACACTCCTTGGTGGTAAAGTTTCCGGTAGCGTAGAATATTATTGGAATACAACAAAGGACCTTCTCATTGCCTTCCCTGTATCTGGTTCGGGCTATGACTACCAATATCGTAATCTTGGCGAAACTGAAAATAAAGGTTTGGAAATATCCGTTACATGGAATGCTATCAATACCAAGAACTATGGACTGACTATCAGCGGCAACGTAGGTCTCAACAAAAATAAAGTAAAGAACCTCGGCACATTGAGCGAATATAAAGCATCCTCTGGCTGGGCTTCCACACAAATTCAAGACGACTATGTTGTGAAACCGGGTCGCCCTGTAGGCGAAATCTACGGTTATATAAGCGCAGGCCGATATGAAGTGAGCGATTTTGAAGACTATTATGCATCTGGTGAAAAATGGGTGTTGAAAGAAGGTATAGCAAGTGATGCAAGTGTGATAGGGACCAGCTACCTTAGACCGGGTGCCATGAAGTTGGCAGATATCAGCGGTCCTGACGGTACTCCTGACGGTGTAGTAGATGATAACGATCGTACCGTTATCGGTAATACCAATCCTAAGGCAAGCGGTGGTTTCACCCTTTCCGGTCGCGTATACGGCTTCGACCTGAGTGCAAACTTCACTTACAGTATTGGTAATGATGTATATAATGCTAATAAGATTGAATATACATCGGCATCACAATACTACTACCGCAACATGCTTGATATCATGTCTGAAGGTAATCGCTGGACCAACCTCGACGCCAACGGAAACTTGGTGAATGACGCCGCACTGTTGGCCGAGATGAATGCCAATACCACCATGTGGTCACCTTACACCAACTATGTATTGAGCGATTGGGCTGTTGAAGACGGTTCGTTCCTGCGTCTCTCCACACTGACGCTCGGTTATACATTACCGCAGAACCTCACCAAAAAAGTAGGTATCAACAATCTGCGTTTCTACGCTACCTGTTACAACGTATTCTGCCTGACAGGATACTCGGGTTTCGACCCCGAAGTTTCTACCAGAAACAAAACAGCCCTCACACCAGGTGTGGATTACTCAGCCTATCCTAAGAGTCGCCAATTTGTAATAGGTCTTAACTTGAACTTCTAATAAATACGAAAGATAAAATGAAAAATATATTATTCAAATCCTTAGCAGTAGTAACCCTGATGGGTGCACTGTCTTCCTGCAATGATTTTCTGGAGCAGACTTCTCCATCCTCAATGGATAGTGAAAAGATTTTCAGCAGTCAGGAATTTGCCGAAGGAGCCATCGCTAATATCTACAATGAATTTGGACAACAAAACTACCGTGCACGTAGCGTATGGTACGGTTATAATACAGATATCGAATTGTTTAACGGTTCAAACAAAGGTGACGGAAAAGCAGACTTGGCAACCTATAATGCCAATACCGCCAACGACCAGATGAATGTAACGACCGGCACCGATTTATGGGCAAAGATATACGCCGCCATCGAAAAGGCCAATCTTGCTATTGAAGGTTTAAGAGCTAATGCAGACTTGACTGATGCCAACATGAAACAGTTACTTGGCGAAGCACTCACTCTGCGTGCGTTACACTACATCGACCTCATTAATATGTGGGGCGACGTGCCCGCACGTATGACTACCTTGAACTCCGAGAACATGTATTCCGGACGTGAAGACCGCGATGTCATCTACAAGCAACTTATCATCGACCTGCAAGAAGCACAAGATCTCTGCGCATGGCCTAACGAATTGGCTGCCACACAAACGGTAGAACGTGTAAACAAAGCGTTTGTCAAAGGATTTCTGGCACGCGTCTGCATGCAAGCTGCCGGCTACGCCCAGCGCCTTGACGGAGAAAACCGTCTGAGCACAGACGAGGAACTCACTAAAGAGAAACTTTACCCTATCGCTCTACAAGCTTGCAAAGATGTAATGGCACAAGAAGGAACATACGTAGCTTTGAAACCCAATTTCGAAGATGTATTCAACAACAACGGTATCTCGGGTGACGTGATTAACGCCGGCAGCGAGTCGTTATTCGAAATCGGATACAGTAATGACCCGGTGCGTGGACGTATGATGTATACGTTTGGGATTAGACACAGAAATGCAGACAACATGACGACAATGACACAAGGAAGTTCCGTAGGCCCTATGCCGACATTCTATTACGATTACTCCCCAAAAGATAAGCGTCGTGACATTACCTGTTGTCCTTTCCAGTGGGAGAAAGGAAAGCAAAGCCTTCAGGCTTTCAGCAGTTGGAGTTTTGGGAAGTTACGTTTTGAATGGGCAGAACGTATGATTTCCGGTGGTGGTACTGATGATGGTATCAACAAACTTTATATGCGCTATGCTGATATCATATTAATGCGTGCCGAACTGGAAAATGAATTAAATGGCCCCGATGCCGCAGCTCCCTGGCTCACAAAAATCCGCGAACGTGCATTTGCCCCTGCCGATTATGCCACAGAAGTAACCGATTATGTTACCGCAGCATCACAAAGCAGAGCAACAATGTTTCAAGCTATAGTCGATGAAAGAGCACTTGAGTTTGCTGGTGAATTTATACGCAAGGCTGACCTCATTCGTTGGGGAATGTTGAAAAGCAAAATGGACGAAGCAAATGCAAAAATGAAAGCCATCGTTACACTGACAGATTATGATGCTAAGCACCCGTACAGCCAGCTTTCCGGTCGTATATTCTATAAAATGGAAGATTTTAATTGGACGCGTAATGGTATCTTGAATATAGAAACTAATGCCAAACTTATACTTTACGGTCTGAACTATGGCGAAACCGGAAGTGCTCCAGCAGGTTATACTGAATATACCGACAGTAAAGGAGAAGTATCTACTTGGATTAAAGAGAATGTACTGAAAGATATTATCGACTATCTTTATGTGCAAGACCCAGACAAACGCCAATATTGGCCTATCTTCAATGTCAATCTGAATGATAACCCGAATCTGACAAACTACGAGTGGTATTAATTATTAAAAAAGACATAACAATGAGAAAATATATAATCGCAGCACTTGCTTTCGCCACAATACTGGCCGGAGGCTTAACATTCACTGCATGTGATGATGTGGACGATGTGAAAGATTTGACGCTGGACCGACTGCTGTCACCAACAAATGTAACGGCTTTCATCAGAAATAAGACAAATGTTGAGCTAAAATGGGATGCCATAAATGGAGCAACATCTTACACAATCGGAGTTTTTCAAGGTAACCCGAATGATGGTGCTTCCGCACTGATTACAGAAAGTACAGAAGATGTTACTTATACTATTACTGGTTTAGAAGGAGAAACAGAATATACTTTTGGAGTCAAAAGTGTTGCGGAAGGAAAGAATGACTCTAAATGGAGTCTCATTACTCGCTCCACTGATGCAGAACAGATATTCTACGATGTATCAGATGATGATTTACAAGCAACAAGTGTAACACTACGTTGGCCTGCCGGAGAAACTGCAACTACAATCGTCATCACTCCGGGAGAAATCACCCATTCAGTTACTACAGATGAAATTACAGCCGGAGCCGCTACAATCAGCGGCTTGGTTTCCGAAACGACATACACTGCAAAACTGATGAACGGTGAAAAGACACGCGGTACAGTAACATTCAAAACACTAATAGACTTTGGTGACGCAACAGTCGTTCAAGAAGGTGATAACTTAGTGGATATTCTGGATAATGCAGCAGAGAATGCGGCTATAGTCCTTGTTTCCGGTACGTTCGATCTTGGAGAGTATGCATTGACAAAATCTGTAAATATCTCTGGTTATAAATCATCTGACAAGCCAACTATTAACGGACGGTTCACTGTTGGTGCCACTACCATATCCTTGTCATTAACCAATCTGATTGTAGACGGACTCTATGAGCAAGACAATCTTTTGGAATTAAAAGACGCCAATGCTAATGTTTCAAACTTAAATATAATAGGATGTGAAATACGCAATACCAATAAACATCTGATCTATGCAAATAAAATAGGTAAGTTTGGTAATATTACCATTGATAATTGCATTATTGAAAATGTGAAAGACAGTGAAGGTGACGGCATTGATTTACGTGAAGGAAGCGAATTAACCTCCTTAGTCGTTAATAAGTCCACTTTTAGAAATGGTTTTCGTACATTTCTGCGTTGTCAAGTAACAAATACAGCGACAGTATCATTCAATGAATGTACATTCTATAACGTTTGCACATTAGATAACTCAAATAACAGTGGTCTTTTCCAAATGGATAAAACTACTGCATCCAGTCAACTGTCTGTCAAGAAATGCTTCTTCTATGGTGTTGGAATAGAAAATCCCCAAAATACCGCTTCTGGCGTTTGGGCTAAAAAAGGTAAAATGAAGGCAACATGTTCATACATACAAAATTATTATTATAACTGTCCTAATCTTTGGAACACTAGCAACAGTCAATATGCGGACGCTCACGACGACGTGGCAATGGAGACTGTCGACCCGCAATTTATAGATGCCGCCTCCGGTAATTTAACTATAGGAAATCAAACGGTTAAAGATTTGGCAGTCGGAGATCCACGCTGGTATTAAACAAAGAATAAGACTCAATTCTCACATTAAATTATTATTGCAGAAGGGGTTGTCCAGTATTGGGGCACCCCCTTCATCTTTCCGCCGACCAGTCTCACGGGCGAATTCCTCTTCCCAAGTTTGGCAAGCACTACCTATAAATAAATGACTATTTGCCCCCTATCCGGTAAAATAAAAGAATTAAAATAATCAATAGAAACAGAAGCAAAAAGAAAGAACGTAATGAAATCAACAAGCAAACTATCAGTAGCCTATAACCTCATTACTGGAATACAAATGTCTGCATGATGCAAACAGTTCGTAATATAAGAACAATTTATTGCCGTACAATCCTATCCCTGCTCACCCCGTAATACCCCGCTACGGGCACATATACCGGTTGCGTAGGTATTCCGATATTCTGAATCTTCCCTTCCGCCCTCAGCCTGCGGATATGCTCCATCGCTTTCGACTTCATAAATCCGCAAATCTGCTGGAAGTCCGCACGGGTCATTAATTGATGTTCGGTGAAATAAGTTCGCAAACGCATATCTATTTCCACATCCGATAGTTTGCGGGAATGCCCGTTGTGCCTGATATTTTTAAGCTTCACGGCTCCCACTTCGTTCTTCAACGCTTGGTCGGCACGAAACTTGATACCTTTTAAACGGACTTTCGTATTTTTGCGTTTCGTTTCCGCCGTCACCCCTTCTATACATTTCAGCGTAGGATGAAAATAACCTATCCCGTCCAGGTGCACTTGGCGACCGTCACCCAGCTCCTGCCCCAATACATGCGACAGCGCATCGAGTCCAGCCGTTACATCCGTTTCCGTCAGCGAGCAACGCTCCTGAATTTTACGCCTCACATAGTCTGTTCCTATCTTTCCATTGTACGTGATGCGTGCATGGAGCTTTTTCTCGTCCGGCTGGTTCGGCGGTACCGGATTCTCATACCATTCAAAATGAATTGCCATAGTGCTGTATTTATTTATACTGTGTAAAGTTAACGCTTTCCCATGAGATAATCTATTTTTCCTACGAGAATAAATGGGTGCCGGCAACTGCCAACAGAGCCGTTGACGATTGTAAACAGACCCGCCGACAGCTATAAACAGACCTGTTGACTACTGTCAACACCCTGTTTCGCTACAAGATAAAACGAATTATCCCGCATTGAAAACGCAATAATGCAAGGACTTGGCACGTTCAACGCCACAAGCGATAATAGTGTGAAAAAGGCTTGCGAAAGGCTGTTTCCCGATAGTAACTTCGCGGCACGAAACTATCAATAAAAACAACGTGTATGATGAAAAAATGTATTATGAAACTTATCTCCTTTTTATTAAGGAACCGGAAACGCGAGAGACAGTCCCGCATAAAGAAATACAATCCGACAGAACAGGTTAACCGCTTCCTGCAAACCGGCTATGCCTTCCGTTACAACCGGCTGACAGAGGAAACAGAATACCGCCCCATTGGAATTGCAGACAAAGCGTTCCTCCCTGTCGGCAAACGGGAACTGAATTCCTTATGTCTCGAAGCCCATGCCCGGGGCATCCTATGCTGGGACAAAGATATCAGCCGCTTTCTTTTTTCCAAATACGTACCGGAATATCATCCTTTCCTGCTCTACTTTGAGCAGCTTCCCGCTTGGGACGGTATCGACCGGATTGACAATTTGGCACACCGCGTATCGTCCGAACCCTTCTGGATAAGCGGTTTCCACACATGGATGCTCGCTCTTGCAGCCCAATGGACGGGACGGACAGGCAAACATGCCAACAGCGTGGCTCCCCTGCTTGTCAGTTCCCGGCAGGGTTGCCTGAAATCCACCTTCTGCAAAAGTCTGATGCCCGACAGCCTGTCCCGCTACTATTCGGACGAAATAGAGCTCACGTCACGAAGTAATGTCACCCGCAAAATGTCGGAAATGGGACTGCTAAATCTTGATGAGTTCGACAAATACTCCGCCAAGCAAATGCCGCTGCTCAAAAGCCTGATGCAAATGGCTGATTTAAATCTTTGCAAAGCATATCAAAAGAACTTCCGTAATCTCCCCCGCATCGCTTCTTTCATCGGCACAAGCAACCGCTTCGACTTACTTTCCGACACTACGGGCAGCCGGCGTTTCCTATGCGTAGAGGTAAAGGATAAAATTGATTGCAGCCACATCGAACATAAACAAATCTATGCGCAACTGAAACAAGAGCTTGCAGACGGAGCCCGCTACTGGTTTACCGCCGAAGAAGAGCAGGAGCTCCAAGAACACAACCTTGCCTTCCGACATCACAACCCGGCAGATGAAGTGCTGCACAGTTGCTTCCGCCCCGCAACGGCTGAGGACTCAAAAGAAGAGGTAATCCACCTCTCCGCCGCCGACATCTTCAAAGAACTGAAAAGGCAAAACCCCGCCGCCATGAGAGGGACAAATCCAAACAGTTTTTCACAGCGACTCGTGCCCGACGGCTTCGTGCGGAAGCACGGACGCTATGGAAATTTCTATCCGGTAGTGCCACTCGCATGAAGAAACAAGCAACTTCCCGACTCAAGTTCACAAAACAGGGGTTCACCCGCAAACCCCGATGAATAGGAAGACATGAAGGGAGAAGGGGTGTCATGCACAAAAGAATTTCAGGGGTAAAAACTAATTTTTCCACAAAGAATACCAAAAAATACTATGGTGTTCACAGAGTATCACATATTTTTGTGTTCGATAACGGATGAAACCATCTCATTACAGTTGTCAGCCTTACTATATTTAATAACTATAAAAAACAAACTTATGAATCTAAAAAGACTTGCCAAAAGGGCATTAGCTACTCTATCATTGAGTATGTTGTGTTTAGTCGCTTTTGCACAAGGTCACCAAATCTCAGGTACCGTAATCGACGGTACGGGTGAACCAATTATCGGTGCAAACGTATTGGAAGTGGGCACTACTAACGGTGTAATTACTGACATCGACGGTAATTTTAAACTTAGCGTACAGCCCAACGCAAAAATCCAGGTATCATTTATCGGTTATATCACACAGACCGTTACAGTGGGTAGCCAGAGCAATATCAAGGTAACGCTGAAAGAAGATGCGCAAGCATTGGATGAAGTGGTGGTTGTAGGTTACGGTGTACAGAAGAAGTCGGATGTGACCGGTTCTGTCGGAAGTGTAAACAGCGATAAGATTATGGCTAAAGGTACCACTTCCGTTATGGAATCCTTGCAAGGTTCGGTTGCGGGTGTGGACATTTCGCAAAGCTCAAGCCGTGCCGGTGAAGGATTCAACATCTCTATCCGCGGTAAGAGTTCTATGGCCGGCGGTGAACCACTGTACGTTATCGACGGAGTGGTGTGCGACAATATGAACTTCCTGAACCCTGCCGATATAGAAAAAATCGACATCCTGAAAGACGCTTCTTCTACCGCTATCTATGGTTCGCGCGCAACAAACGGTGTCGTGATGATTACAACCAAGCAAGCCGGAACGAGCATTAAGGACGAAGCTAAGGTTCAAGTAACTTACGACGGATATTACGGTTACAAAACCGTGGCCAACATGCCGGAATTCATGAGTGGCGACGAATGGACCAACTATCGTTTCCAGCGTTATACAACCCTGAAGTCCACAGACGAATTCGGACATCCTACTTATCAGATGAAAGATACGGATTGGAGCGCTTTCTGGGGAAATAACAGCGCCAAAATCAAAGATATTTATGCCACCAAAGGTTATTATGACTGGCCGGATTTGATAACCACGGACGGTCAGCAGCAAAACCATTACCTCAACATCGCCGGTAATACAAAGAATCTTTCTTACCGCGTCGGTTTGGGTTATCAGAAAGACGACGGTATCCTGCACGACTCCTATGAACGTTGGAATGTCAAGGCTGCGATAGACCACAAAATCAACGACCGTTTCTCTATCGGCGCGTTGGTAAACCTTTCTACCTCTCTGAAAGACTACGGCAGCAAGAATTCGGTTATTACCGGTTTCCGTGCAAATCCGTACTGGGTTCCTTACTATTGGGAAGGCGAAAATAAAGGAGAATTAATACTCCAGCCGGCCAAAGACGAAGTGATATTCCCCGATGGCGGCGGTTTCACCTCTACATTGAACCCATTGGTGGATAGAGCAAATTCCACTGACGAGACACGCAGTTACGATGTTATGGGTAACTTGTACTTACAGTACTCTCCTATCAAGGAAGTTATTCTGAAAACCACATTCTCTCCTACATACAACCGCAGCAAGCGAGGCGAATTCTATGGTGTGAATACAGACAGCCAGTTCTCTTCCAAGAACCCGAGCACGGGCGACCCTTACAATACGGCTACTATCACCAATGTTGATTATTTCACATATACCTGGGATACGCAAGCCAATTATACCAAGACATTCGGCGACCACAGTATCAACGCGTTGGCATTGTTCAGCGTATATAGCGCAACCAAAGAAGGGGATGCCATTACCGCCAACGATATGCCTTTCGATGTAGACTGGTATAATACAGGTTCTGCCGGCTTCCTGAGCAATGCAGACAGTTATTACGAGAAATTGACCATGCTCTCCTATGTGCTCCGCCTGAACTATGCTTATAAAGGACGTTATTTGGCAACCGTATCCAGCCGTTGGGACGGAAGCTCCAAATTCCAGAAAGATAACCGTTGGGGCGCTTTCCCGTCCATGGCATTGGCATGGCGTATCAGTGAAGAGGACTTTGCGAAAGAACTCTCATGGATCAGCAACCTGAAGTTAAGAGCAAGTATCGGTCTGACCGGTAACAACGCCAATGTGGGACCTTATGATACACAATCGCTGGCAGGAACCAAATATTGGTATAATTACGGTGGCGCACCGGCCTACGGATACGGCATCAACGGTATTACCAATACTTTGCTGACCTGGGAAAAGACAAGGGAAATCAACGTCGGTCTGGACTTCGGATTCCTCAACAATCGCATCAGCGGTAGCATCGACTGGTACAACAAGGTTTCAAGAGACTTGCTAATGGAACAATTAACGCCGCTGGAACTGGGTTCTTCAACAGGAGCCATGATGAACAACGTAGGTAAGGTAAAGAATACAGGTGTTGAAATCTCATTAAGCACAGTAAACGTACAGACCAAGGATTTCTACTGGAGCACTACTTTCTCTTTTGCCAAGAACAAAAACGAAATATTGGAATTGAACGGCGGCAAAGAAGACTTAGTAGCCAATAAATGGTTCATCGGCCAGCCTATCGACGTTATCTACGACTATGAATACGCCGGAGTTTGTACTGCCGAAGAGGCAAGGGCTTATGCCACAAACGACGCTATCAAGACTAAGTTCATCGAAGGTGAAATGAAGCTGAAAGACCAGCAGCAACCCGGTGAAGAGGGCTACGGAGTAATTGATGAAAACGACTTGGTTGTTTTAGGCCATGCATTACCGAAATGGACAGGTAGCGTTACCTCAAACATGACCTATAAGAACTTCGACTTCTCTTTCTCCATCTATACCAAACAAGGCGGTATGGTAGAAAGTCCGTTCATGGCCGAATTCACAAACTACAAAGACCGCGGACGTAACAAGTTGAAAATGGATTATTATATTCCCGCAGGCACTCCCGTGCTCAATGCCGACGGAAGCGGTTATACCTTAACTACGGAAGCTCACATGGGCGCATATCCTTATCCTACCAATACAGCCAACAACAACTATGGCGGCGGTATCGGTTGGGGTACCGACAAACAGACGACTTATGTAGGTAACTCTTACGTAGACAACTCTTTCGTGAAAATCAAGAACATCACTTTGGGTTACACATTCCCCAAAAGCTGGATGTCCAAGATTGGTGTAGACCATTTGCGTTTGTATGTCAATGTATTGAATCCGTTTACCTTTACAAGTTATAAGGGCTTTGATCCGGAATGGGCGGATGCCGCCTTAAATGACGGAACAGGCGGACCGAGTTCACGTACATACCAAGTTGGAGTCAATTTAAAATTTTAATACCTGATAACGATGAAAAAAGCAATATACATCGCAACCTGCCTGTTAGGACTTAGCATAAGCAGTTGCTCAGACTTTTTGGAACAAGATAACAGATCGGATGTTCCCTCAAATGAATTCTATAATACCAAAACCGGTTTCAACAGCCTGTTGAACAGTACATATTCTTCTTTAAGAAGCATCTACGGCGGAGCTCCCTGGGTATTCAGCGCAGGAACGGACTTGTTTGCCGGCGGTAAACAAGGTGTGGACGCCATCGGTCTGTATGGCTCGTCTTACAATTCCGCCGACAAAGACGTGCAAGAGTTTTATACCGAATGCTACAAAGGAATACAACTGGCGAATTCCGTTATATATTATGGCGAATCGACAGAAGATTCTTCTGTAAGACTGCAATATGTAGACGAAGCGCGTTTCTTGAGAGCTTACTATTATTACTTACTGGTACAGCACTTCGGCGGGGTAGCTTTAAACACAACAATGTTTGAATCCGCAGTAATGAACCATGCACGCGAGAGTGCCGAAAACGTTTATCAGTTCGTTATAGATGAGTTCGCCTACCTGTCGTCCGACGACTCACAACTGCTGGAACGTTCGGAAGCTACCGGAGACAACTTCGGACGCGCCAACAAACGCGCCGCCATGCATTTCCTCGCCAAAACTTACCTGGCAAGAGGTTATGAAACTTTTGCAGACAGCAACGACTTTACCAATGCAGCCCAATATGCCGAGAAAGCCATAAACGGAGAAAAACCGACCATCGCTTTCAGTGATGTGTTCAGCATCAACAATGAAGAAAACGATGAAATCTTCTGGTCTGTACAGTACAGCAGCGCTACGTTGGAAGACTTGAGCAAAGACGGTAATATGCAACAATCGGTATTCGGCGTATACTTAGGCGGTGCCGAAGAAAAGAACAAATACAACGCCGGTTACCTTGCGCCGACCGTTCATCTGCACAATCTCTTTACGAAAGGTGACAAGCGTTATGAAGGTACATTCATGCTGGAACTGCATAAATTCTACTATGATTATTACACTGCTCCGACAACCTCTCCAATTAAGTATTTCTATGCTCCCGGCTGGATGTCGGATGCTGACATCACTGCTTGGAAGAACGAAAATCCGACTCTGCGCCAGAATGCGACTGTCATCAAAATGAGTGAGATGAGCGAGGACAGAAAAGGCAATATGACAGCATACGCCGATAAGTGTACGGATGATTACGGAGTGGCTTGTATAAGAAAGTTCGACGACCCCACTTCCGCGTTTTCTATGACCGGCAGCACGCATGACATCATCTTAGCGCGTCTGGGAGAAACTTATCTGGTAGCCGCAGAAGCTTATGTAAAACTGAATCAGCCCGACAAGGCAAAGGTTAAGATTAACGAGCTGCGCGAACGTGCTACGGAAGCCGGATATGACCTCTCGGTACAGGAAAGTGATGTGACCGGAGAACAAGGCATCGACTTTATTCTGGACGAACGCGCGCGTGAGTTGGCAGGAGAATATCACCGTTGGATGGACTTGAAACGTACCGGACGCTTAATTCAATATGTTGCCAATGGCACTTATGACGGACAAGCATGTTTCGCATATAATCACGATAACATCAAAGTCAGTGACTTTGTGGGCAATGACGGCAATTACAAAATACTCCGCCCCATCCCATTGGATGCCATCAACCGTAATAAAGAAACTGTAAAACAGAATCCCGGATTTTAATAAATTGCACTATGATGAAATTAAAGATATTCCTGATAGGCATTTTATTTCCCGCCGCTGTCTTTGCACAGAAAGCGCCTTCTTTAGATGCTTTGCAGGACGGAATACACCATTGGAACCTACTGCACCCTGACCGTACCTATGCCCGCTATGCCGAAAAGGATTACGAGAAGATTGCCGACAATCTGATTGCATATCAAAATGAAGACGGCGGCTGGCTGAAAAACATGGACTGGGCAGGCGTACTGAACATAGATTCCATAAAAGCCGGCCTGAAAGACGGGCAGAAGCGGAGTACGCTTGACAACCGGAATACATTCTCGCAAATAGAGTATCTGGCGGATGTGTACACATTAACCAAGAAACAGAAATACAGAGCCGCCTCGGAAAAAGGTCTACGCTATCTGCTCTCCACACAAAAGGACAATGGCGGCTGGAGAGGTTGGGATGTAGATGCCGTTACTTTTAATGATGATGTTACCACCGGTACTTTGGAACTGTTCAGAAACATACTGCAAGGAGACTCCAGCTTTTTATGGCTGGACTCCGGTATGCTCAATGCAATACAGAAGTCATACGATAAGGGGCTTGCCGTAGTACTGAAAACACAATATGTACAGAATGGTGTTAAAACGGCATGGGCACAACAATATGACAACGAAACCCTTGTTCCCGTAAAAGCCAGGACTTTTGAGCTACCGGGATTAACGGCATGGGAAAGTACTGCAATCACCATCTTTCTCATGGGAATAAAGAATCCCTCGGAAGAGGTTATCCAGGCGATAGAAGCGGCGATAGCATGGTTCAATAACTCTAAAATAGAAGGTATCCGGATTGAACGCGTTCCATTGCAGGGAAAAGATATCATAAACCATGAATATCCTTACGACAACGTAGTGGTTAAAGATGAAACCGCTCCCGCTATCTGGAGCCGTTTTTATGAACTGTCTGACAACAGGCCGTTTATGGCTAAACGTTCCGGTGAGAAAGTATGGAAACTGTCTGACGTAAACGCGGAAAGGCGAACCGGATATGACTGGTACGGTTATTGGCCGGTAGAAGCCTTGAAGATGTACAAGGAATGGAAAAAACAATTCAAGCATTAAGAAGTTTCCGATAAACCGAAAGGAAAATAATGCTATTTAAATCGAAAGATATTAGATAGGCATTCTTTGCAAGGAAGAGGGACATCATTTGGATGATGTCCCTCTCGTTTTTACTCTTTTTCTTGTTCATCCTCTCCCCACAATTCCGTATCCGAAGGGGCTTTCTTCAGGCTCCAGGCTATTGCCGAGCCTATAACAAGCAGACTAATTAAATATATAATCATAGTTATGGTTTGGTTTCTAATTAT
>OAVB01001182.1_pt1 | contig 16973 bp, 18 predicted proteins | sample 1516871 | NCBI WGS metagenome assembly OAVB01 (sample SAMEA2580069, study PRJEB22360) | human gut metagenome | biome: human gut; feature: human-associated habitat; material: faeces | place: Denmark | collected 2008/2010 | reverse complement strand
ACCCCTTAAATAGATTTTGGTTATTTACCATGTCTACTTAAGAGGTATCATATCATTTCAAGGCAGCCCTACTTTTACACAAATCGACAATACTTTTCACGCACAGCATTTTAATATTTTTACTTAATTTCAGCCATTCGAGTTGCTAAAACCAAGTTAACACAATACCCCCTGTGCAATTTTGCGAAAATATGCGTGAGATGTGACATCGGTCTTCCCTAAAAAAGAGTGTAGGGATTTGAATTGCCCCTATTTCCTCATTGAGTCTTCAAGCCACTGAAAAGCTGTGAATTCATCTATTTCGATTGCCATTTCAACCGCCTTCTTTGCACACTCTAAAAGACGTTTAGATTTATTCATTAATTCAAATGAACACAAAATAATCTCATTTAATTCTATTTGAGTGTCATATTTAATATATGGAATAATCAGTTCACGCAATGTTTCCTGATTCATTCTTTGCTGAACAGATCCTCTCGACATTCTATTTGTAAGTTCATTTATTATTGAAGAGTTAAAATATAGTGCGTACACATTTGGTATGTAGTCATTTGGCAAATGAAAACAAAGAACATTATCTGAGCACACAGAATTATCAAGTTCTTTTGAAATAACTCCAAAATTACCTATAGTTCCTACTCTACCTGTAACTATATCACCTTCACAAACAAATTTACTGTGCTTTTGTGGATCAACACTATGAAATAAATCTATTTCAACTATTCCGTCATATATATCTGTTCCTCTCACATAATGGCATAACCCTTTATCAAATAACATATATTTGTCAGCATACTCACCAGTAAACAAATATATTGCCACATCATCGAGCGTCTTCGCTTTAGGATCATATTTTAATATAGTCGATATAAGTTTATCATATTTAGGTTGGAAATATTCTGCATCCATACGCTCTGCAGATAATATATCTGTATATCTTCTTACAGAAAATACTTCTGTTTCAAATTTACAAATATCAACCCCTAATTCCGAAAGCAACTTTGTTTCTGCTTCCTTATATTTTTCTTCTGCAAGTTTCTTATTTTCAACTGAAGCAATATATAAATTTTCTACTTCTAATTGAAATTTTTCCGATAAAGAAGGCACATGCATATTAGTTATTATTGGAAGTGTTATATGAGGCTGCCCTGTTTGACTAGCTGATCTCCACATAAGATTCTGTCCATACTTCGAATGTAAAAAAGACCATAAATAATACTTATTTATCCCATTCAAATCATTTGTTCTTAAAATAATAACATCTCTACAAGTAGCATAGACTGGATATTCATTCGTAACCAATCCAACTTTTGCTAATGTATTTCCACCTTTTGCAATAACTAAATCCCCTGGGTATGCCTTAGAAATAGTTGTTGGATTATCATTTAGTACCTTTTCTGGCAAAAAAACTGTATCATCTGTAAGAACAACCAAGCCATTTTGTATTTCATTAACCCTTATAAAAGGTATTAATGATTTATCGTCACTATAAAATCCTGTAATTGATGGATAAAAAGCACTACAATCTACTTTCCCATTATACGATTCTATAGCCCCTCCGTTAGTGCTTTTTATTAAGTCTTCAAGCATTAGATTACTTTTTGAATAATACTCTGGATCAAATCTGAACGGTTCATCAATCACCCTACTCAGCATAACATTTGTACATTCCAGCCTCTCCAACAAATTGTTGAACACATCATCACTGGAGAGGCTTGCTAAAAAGGGAGTTCATTCTCCGGATGCATTATTTGATTCAGTTCTTCCTCTGTTGGTGCAAAACTAAGTTTATTATCATATGCAAATTTAATAAAAGCTTCTGCAATTCCATTCTGACTATAGATATTATTAGGATTGATATTTTTCATTTTAGGATCATGGTTAAATAAATCATGTTTAACAAATATATGATCATGCGTATCTTTTACTCTCTCCTCATACTCAACCACATCCTCCGCTTTTAAATAAAATTTCTGCGCATCATTCGGAAGATTTAAATATTCTTCATTTGAAATGATATCATTATTATTATCTCCTAATATATTATCTTCTTTATACAATGCTCTTTCATCTGTATCCAATGACAACCATTCAACTATGCTAATTTCTTTTTTATTTTCTGTATCATTATTATCTTTCAATACAAAAATCGAATTTTTCAAAATCCATTTTTTATGACTTTCTAAATCGCCTATTTTTTTTACAAACAAATCCTTAATGAACTTTGTTTTTCCATCCTCCGTTTTATGTTCTTCAGGTATAGTTATAGTCTCAATTTTTATTAAATAATTAGATTTTTTTGTAATCTCTTTATATTCTTCTTCTGTTAGAATTGCGTCGTCATTTTTTCGCTTATATTCATAAACTATTTTCTTCTTATGGGCCTTTTTGTTTGCAAGATATTCTTCTTCCGTAACTGATTCTTCATCAAGTTTTCTTATGTATATAATATTTTTTTCGACTTTATCATAGTTTTCCTTATTGACAATCTGATTATATTCTTCTTCTGAAATAATCATTTTATCAGACTTTCTGATAATCAATTTTACAGTCGTGTATTTATATGATGTCCAATTTACATATGTCTCTGTAACATATATTTTATCCCCTGAATTATCTTTACTAGGTTCCTGCATAGTTGCAAAGAAAATAGGATAATCAATATTTCCATTTTCATCTGCATCGGGTTTCGGACATATATTAGGATATCCACAATCCTCATCTGTCCATTTTTGAACAAAAAGTACACTTGTCTTTGTACCCGTTCCCGATTTTCCATTTTTGAATGTGTTTCCATGCAATCCGACTACTGCCAATAATCTACATTGCTTTAATATATACTCTCTAATATATTTATCTGATGTATTATTAAATCTTCCTTGCGGTAATACAATGGCCATTCTCCCACCAGGTTTAAGAAAATTCAAATTTCTCTCAATGAATAAAATATCCCTACCAACCGTATTTTGCAGCTTTTCTTTAGGATCACCGCCTTTATGCCCTAAATCATATGGCTCAATTTGTTCAACATTATCCAGATCACCAGCAAATGGTGGATTTGCCATTAAAACATCAAACAAAAAACCTTGATATTTTTCTTTAGGTTCTGTAGCCCTTTTATTCTTGCTTAAGTCTACAAGTTTATGAAATCCTTCACTATATTTTGCTGCCCATAATGGATTATTTGCAAACTCCGAGTCCCAGCTTTTATAATCTAGCGAATTAAGATATAAAACATTTGTATGCCCATCACCCGCTATAATATTAAGCATTCTACCAACACGAACACAATTTTCTCCAAAATCAATTCCAAAAACATTATCTTGAACATAGTCTGTCTCTTCGGCTGTTCTTTCATTTGTAGTAAACAAATTGGTTGCGTCAGGGTTCATCTGTTTCCAAACATGGAAAATAGTATGCATTGGGAATCCACAGCTTCCTGCCGCAGTATCAATCATTTTCTCATTCTCTTTTGGATTCAACATTTTAACACACATATCAATAACGTAACGTGGTGTAAAATATTGTCCCATATCACTCTTTTGATTATTATTTACCAAATGTTCAAAAGCATCATCAACCACTTCTAAATTTGAATTAAAAAGTTTTACATTTTGCAATTCTTTCACACATGATTTCAATGCCCCCTTCTGCATCTCTATACGTGAATCATCCGGAAAAACTCCCCTCCATTTCTTTTGTGCTTTTTGAAATAGTTTATTTATTTTATTATAAACATCATCTAATGAATCCTGCTCTTTAACTCGGAACTCTAATACCCTGAATTTTGAATCATCAATCTCGTTTAATGTCTTATTATATTCATTCTGACCAATTGCTATAACATCAGCATCCCTACTAGACATTTTTTCATCATACAATTTTGAAAAAATAAGCTTAAATATTTCCTCAAAAGCTTTTTCGCTTGAATCATTTGCTCCAAATTTTTGTTCAACAGAAAGAATAATATCCTTTAATGTTTCAGTTTTGAGTCTATCTGATTGCATTAATTGTTTTAATGTAAATCGTCTTTTGTCCTTCCATTCTTGAATATCTTCACCATTTTGTGGAAAACGATCAATTATTAACTGATTCTCAAAATATGGAAAATCATAAAACTCCGGCGTTGATACACCATTTACCAAAACCCCTAGCTGTGATTTCTTCTGACTACAATAGGAATACATCTGCTGATACGGCGTTGATCCCTCTCCCTCCCAATTTTTATGATAATTAGTAATACGTGGACGTTTTACCTCAATTATCATTTGAATTTTCTTATGTTCAGAATCAAAAACAGCAATATCAATTCTTTTATCAGTATCTATTGTTTTGCCCGCAATAAGAACTGGTTCTTCTAAAGAAAGTTGTTCTTTATCATAACCATATTCAGTAATCAACTTATACGCATAATACTGTCTCACTATTTCTTCTGGTGTTAGCTTAAAATAATCTCCATCGTTATTTTTTCCTCTTACAACGCATTCTATACCTGGCTCTCCATTTCTTCGAGTATTAATTCTACCATTAATCCACTCTATGTCATCCGGAGTAAATTGATTCAATGATTCATATTCACTTGGTTCCAATATATCTTTTATCTCCATGTATACTAGTCCTCCTTAAGTGTATTTTCTCTTTCATTCTTTTTTATAACTCTATCTGATTCTTTTAAAGCCGTTCTTCTTACAAATTCACTATACGAAGCATATGCTTCAATTCTTGCAGCCTGTTTCAACTTATCCAACTCTTCTTCACTAACTCTTATACTCATAGAAATTGTTTTATTCATTTTAAAGTCCTCCTATGCGCAAAATTATATCATCTGTGTGCAACATTTACAATACAAATCACCACGTTACAACATGCAAATAACAGGTCATTTTGCACCTGCTACTTCCACATTTATTCATAGGATGACTGCACATTTCATCCATTATTTTACTAGCTTTATCCGTATAAAAATCGTAGTATCCGCATCTCTCATTCACCGCGTTTTACCCCACTTTATCGCACTTCATCGCCGCTTATAACTGTACCCAAAGCCCTGCCGTGACAGATGAATAATATTTTTATCATTGTTTTGTTTCTCCTTGTTTTGCCTCGGAATGCCCTGTTTTGCAAGTGATTCTAGGGATTTGTAAAATGTGTATTTTTGCTGAACTCCTGGCAAAATATAGCAAGATGGAGCAAGTTATTGCGGGCTGTTAGTAGTAAAGTTGGTAGTAAAATGGAGTTGGCTTACTACTAAGGATTATATATTATAATCTGCATATACTGAAAGCATACTCTCAACACTCTTCACAAAGTTCTTAGAATTATCATCAAACTCGTACTCTCCAAGTATGGTATGATACACATTTCCCGTATATTCTGTAACAAAAATTGCATCGTATAACTGTTGGATTTTTTGTTCAACAGTAACTACACTCTTACCTTCTTCCACTTCAAAGGCTTCATTTCTATTCAGCAATCGTGTAGCCAACCATTCTCCCTTATCAGAATCTTTATAAATATCCATAAGTGGTTTCGAACTTTTTCCGCATACAAATTGGTTATATAACGATATATCAACAATTTTTAGTCCTACAAGAATTGGAACCACATACATCAATAAAAGTTGTCTTCCTTTTCCATCTGAAAAAGAAAAATCAAATTTTCTACTCTCATGTGTAGGCTCATATGCTGCTGTTTTCACTTGTCGATAAAAACGAGTGGCTTCACGCAACTCCATATTATATGTATCTATTACTTTTCGACATATTTTTTCTAAGACATAACTAGATTCCAACCCCATTTCCCTATAAAATGCAGTTTTATCTGCTGGTGGTAAGGATATTCTCATATCAAAAAATCTGTCTAAATATCTGCACGCATCAAATGTATTACCATAATAATGCTTTATTGTATGTTGTAGCTCACCTAAATTAACAGAAAAAACAAACGTAATTCTGTCATCATATAAATAATGTTTTATTCTTTCTAATAATTGAACAGCATAGCTTGGCTTACATCTATCCAATTCATCTATGAAAACCACTAACCGATTTCCTCTTTCAACTAACAACTCCGTAAAGAAATTTTTAATATTCTCGTGTAAATCTTTTTCTTCTTTAATCTTTGTAAGCGGATTATCGCTTTTTAATTTTTCAATAATACCGTTTATATTTCTACCAGTAAGTGCCTCTAACACAGAACCCGCCAACTTGAATGCATTGCTATTATCATCAAAAGCATAATTTATTCCTAACTGCTTTATTATTTCGTACACCAAAGAAAATACCGGGTCTGTATCATTATCATTTTCCCATGCGTCATAATAAACTGCCACATCATAATTCTCTGGCATGTCTTCTGCTTTTTTTGGAAATGGAAGTGCGTATACAATACTTGCTTTCTTTTCATCATCCATATCGCTCATCGGATTTTTTGCATTTATTAGCAACATAGATTGTTTCACGAAAAAAGTCTTTCCACTCCCCCATCTGCCATCAATAGCAATAGAAGAATCTCCTTCTTGTGCTAATATCAAATCATAAAAACGCACTAAATCTTTGTTTCGTTTCAATAAATCTTTGTCCAATGTATGTATCAAATTTTCTTCTGTAGGAATCAATTCAAAACTATTCATGCCCATTTCCCTCCTGTAAAATATCTTGCAACTGTTTATTTCGATTAATAATTACATCCACAATATATTCTAGAAACTTAACATACTGTTCTGGTTGCAACTTTAATAACTTTTCAACAGTATCATATTTATCGTTTTCTAAAATTTCCTCTATGAATACACTTCTATAAATACTACCATAAACTAATTTCGTAAATTTAGCATGCCGTTTATAATACACATTGGGTATATCATAGCAATGTGCCATTCCTCTATTTACATTCGCCCCTGGCCATGTTGGAATTATGTTCCCTATATCATAGTAGTGTTCTAAAAATCCTTTTATTTCCGGTAAATCGTTTACGTCACTAAATTGTGGATAATTCTCACTTAAAAACTTATCGGAATAAAGGCGCTGTCTCGTAGCCCCCTTTTCATCTTTCACCATAATATCCGTCTTCACATTATCTACAAATAATTGTCGATAATAAATAAAAACCCCAATAGCATATACTCCTCTAAAAGAGAATAATACATCCGGACATTCCCAATTCAGTTTTATGATTTTATCATCATTATATTTTTCAACAGTTTCTCTCTTATGAAAAAATTCTTCTACAGATTGTAATTTCATCTTTAGCACTTCCTCTTTAAAAGATAGCATTTATATTATACTACTTCTTTTGATAATCCGCCACAAATTCAATTTCAGCAACATTGTAAAAAACACCCCAGCCAAACTGGAGCGTTACCAATCTTCTATATCAAATTACATTAAACATCTTTTGCGACATCGGTTTCTCATTCTTCTGCTCAACCTCCCCTTGTGCCTTACTAAACTCTTCCATTCGTTTCAGTTCTTCCTCAACATCATCAAATCTGATATGCGTGTACACATTCATTGTGACCGATATATCCGAATGCCCCAGGAGGTACTGCAGTGTCTTTGGATTCATTACCAATTTTGCCATATTCGAACAGTAGGTATATCGGCATACATGTGCTGTTATGTGCGGTAATGGTTCATAAGGATGTAACTTGGCATACTTCTTTAATGACCATCGACACTCATTTTCTATGTGCAAAGCCACCTTTGGTTTCTCATTATTATCAAGCATTATAAAACCACTATAACCATCTACTACCATTTCTATTTTTGCTTTAGGTCTGTTTGCTATCATATTCTTAAGGCTGGCATATACATCATCATCCATAGCAATGTATCTCCTACCACTCTTTGATTTAGTAATCCCAATCTTATATTCTCCACTCCTTGCACGGAAAAGCTGATGGTCAACATTAATTCTTCTGTTTTCAAAATGTAAATCTCTAAATATAAGCCCGCAGAACTTGCTAACTCTCATTCCAGTATGTAACAATACAACAAATTCATCATAATATTTCTGTAGTACACAATCACTTTATTCAAACAACGCAAAACATATAAAAAATCAATCTCTCCAGACGAAATCCAGTAAGGTCACATAATTACGCTTTTTGTTTCGGTACAAACTCAATCTTAAGAGCCATTCCCATACCATCCGCTAATCTTTTAAGCAAATTGACAGACGGATTTCTTGTTCCATTTTAAAGCTTACTAATATCTGCCTGATTAATACCAGTACGCTCAGCAAGTTCTTTCTATGTAAGATTCTGTGATGTTCTCGCATCTACGATAGCTCTGATAACATCCATCTTTGGCTGAATTGCTTCATATTCTTTTCTAAATTCTTCATCCTTCAACTGATTAGAAAGCATATCATCAAATGTTCTCATCCTTCATCACCCTTGACACAATCACTTTATTCAAACAACGCAAAACATATAAAAATTCAACCTCACCAGAAAAATCCAGTGAGGTCACATAATTATGCTTTCTGTTTCGGTACAAACTCAATCTTAAGAGCCATTCCCATACCATCCGCTAATCTTTTAAGCAAATTGACAGACGGATTTCTTGTTTCATTTTCAAGCTTACTAATATATGCCTGCATTACAGCCATGAGGATTGCCTCCAGCCAACTGACTTATCGCTTTAACCTTGTTCATGGTTTTCAACACATCTCTATGTCTACAAAAATGTTATCAATTAACTAAAAACTGTTCAATATTAATACCGTTGACAATTCACCATTAACAATTCAAATAAAACACAATACTGTTGATTAAATTAAAGATGTTTGCATTCATCTTTGAACCTGACATCATATGCAGGATTCCAACCTGCACTTCATGATTATGAGTCATGCGTGCTTGCATTGCACCACTTAAGTCAAGTAAACCAATTTATTCAGAATTGATAATATTATATTGTAACATAACCCTGTTACAGGGAAGCCAGATTTAAGGTTTTCGTAATGCAGGCGGCTTTACTATTCTACTTCAATTAATGTTGTAGCATTAGATACTTTTATCTGTGTATCCAATTCTGTCAGAAGAGTATTTCGCTTTTCTTCCAGTGCCTCAAGTTTCTTCTTGACATCCAGCGGATCCACCAGTTCGGTAGTATTCTCCTTCACATATGCTTCTACAACTCCCAAAGGCTTTTCGTCCTTTGTCTTACTGTCTTTTCCAAGAATACTTAGTCGCATCTCCTCTGCTGTAGATTGAAGCTGACTGTTCCTCTTATCACAGAACTGTACACGCTCACTATATTCATTCGCAAGCTTATTCTGAAGTCTTCCCTCGAAATCAGCATTGTTCCCATAACCGCCCATGCCACGAAGTCTGCTTCTGAGTGCAATAGCTCCTGCAACTGTAAAATTACCATATGAAGTAGTTATCTCTGAACTTGCATTGGACGCTACAATCGCAGCATCAATCTTCTGAAACCTTTCAATCAGATCAAGAATCTGCTGATAGGCTGATTCTGCCTGTTTAGCATACTCATCCTTTGCAATCCGCTTTGCATATACTTTATCTTCATTCGGTTTGATTGTATCAACAAAGCTTGCCTTAGCAATCTTGTCTGCAATCTTCTTTACTAACAAATCTCTTTCATCAAGAGCCTGTGTTACTAACATCTTATCGCTCATATAATAATCCTCCCTTAGAACGTTATCTCTATAAACTATTCTAAGGTAGAATGAATAATTTGTCATTGAAGCTGTAGTTCAAAAAATCATGCTGCCTGATTCTCGTTTAATTTATCATAGTACACAAATAATCTTTCCGTCTGACAATCCATCGGTTTAACATTAATCTCAGGAACAATGCATTCCTTGTTGCCACGCACAATTTCATCAATCGGCACCTGAAAAAATTCACTTAACGCATACAAATTATCAATCGATGGCATATTGACGCCATCCAGCCAGCGATATACACTTTGAACACAACCAAGATTAAGATAATCCTGCACATTCTTTGCTGTAATTCCTCGCATAGTCATAATTCTGCTCAGATTAATACCTGTCTCTCGTTTGTCAATTACTGGAAACATAATCCCCTCCATTATCCTGTATAATCATACATATCATATTTACCTTATGCTCTGTTCTTGCATAATCATCCCTGTATGTTCAATAACATGCCTGTATTCTGCACAGTTCTTAGCCCCCGCAATATATCTGATTGTCTCAACAACCATATAGGCATCTCCTTTTCTTGTATCCACCTTCAATATATCCCCAGGCACAACTGGTTCCTTTTTATTATATATCCATTTAAAATACTGCGGTCCTCTTATGGTTATATCTGATTCGGACACATTAACATGACGACCTACAACAATCTTTGCGTGTGGTATGGTGGAATCTGCCTTATGTATATTAAACTTCCATTGCATACCCATATCATTCTGGTATTTATTAGCTAAAAGCCATGTTATATACCCATCCATAATACAATTATTTTCGTCTATTAATATATCATGAGGTAATTCCCCTGTCCTCTTATAATAATCCTCATAATACTTATATTTCTCAGGTCTTGGTTCTGTCATCCCTGAACAGTCAATCCTGCTTAAAGATATTGTACTTAGGCAATCACTCACTAATATAGCTGTACTCATATCTGCAACCCACTTGTTCTTATTAAGTATCTGCATAACATCATGCATAATGTTGTCTCTTTTATCCTTATCTTGTGGAGCATATACTGAATATCCACCAACATATTTCATCCCACATGGTCTCAACATATCACTTATTTTGTGTTGTACATTTATTATATCAACTATATCATGGCACTTTCTATCAAACAATATATATAACGCCTCATTCATATCTATATTCTCCCTTAATATATATTTTATATTTAATATATTAAGTTGTACAGATACATTTGTCATTGAACTTGTAGTTCAAAATTCTTGCTTCCGTCTCTAATTTATGAATCAAAGCATCCGTTTCTAATCTAGCCTTGTTTTTTCGCTTCCATCCAGTCTTACCAAAGCCATGGCTTCTTAAAACACTCTATTGCACTATCTGGTAAATACTCATCTTTGTATTCTTTATAAGTTATCTCATAAGAATCATATATTTTATTGTTTGGTGCAAATAACGGTTGATTCCAAAATCTATTATTACAATCTTCTAAGCACATAAACATTATTGAAGACATCATGCCTGACACAATACAATCTTTATGATAGCAAATCTTCGTTGTAAAAGACTCGCCTACACGAATTTTTCTATCGAACATCGTTGAATAACTCAACCATCCATATTCCAAAATCATTTTTGCATTAGAAACATCACAAAGCATAGTATCTTTTTTATATGTACATACAGGACTAACGCACCTAATATCTGTTTTTCCAGCATTTTTAAATTCATAAATAACACAACACCATTCTTCTTCATTAAAATAGTCATTGTTATAATGTGCCGTCACAATATCATTCTCAACTGACACTTTTCCCATTTTTGTCATGAACAAATTAATATCACATTCTTTTTTAAATTTGTACGCAGAACATTTTATGTATTCTTTATACTCGATTATTTGTAACTCTGGACGATCCTCATATATCTTTTTCTTTTCTTTTATGTCTTCGAGATTTTCTTTTCGCTTATCTAAAAGCAAGTTAACCATTCCACCAGCTACCGCTCCTGTTATTGCACTTACTATTGCATTCATTAATTCATTTGTCATATTATTAATCCCATATATAATTTTCTTAATCCAACGAGTCCCTATCACTCAGCATACTCCATAGATTTCACCACATTTTTCAACAAATCCTTAAATTCCTTAGTCCCTTCAACATACGTTTTATCCTTATTCGTAAGTATGTATACAGGATTGGTTTCCGTCAAATCCTTTATAGGAAACACCAGCAGCTTATTGTCATTATATCTGTTCAGTTCGTGCAAATGTAGCAGATACATAGTCAGGCTGAAACATGCCTCCAGATTTTCCTGTGCCATCTGCTGATGCAGATCAAAGTGACCAGATGTATGTACGCAATTCAACGTAACCCCTTCCTTTTCAAGCATTTCCCGCAACTGTTCCGCATTGCCAATCACGCCCCTGATATCATAATTGCTGTACATTTCTTTAAACTGTCTCATAACAGACAGCATAATCATGCGAAAACGCCCTTCTGTTGTTCCTACTCGAATCGTTGATTTGTGCATTATCATTTATCTTTATTTAACTCCCCCATATATCCTGCTGTAATTATGCCTGCTGGCAACGCCACAATTGCAATACCAAACACTGATGATATCATGGTAATAACCTTGCCAGCGATTGAAACTGCATATATATCACCATAGCCTACTGTTGTCAAAGATACTGTAGCCCAATATATAGCATCAAAAAAATTGTTAAATGTTTCAGGCTCAACATTAAATATAACAAGCGCTGAAATAAAAATATATCCAATAGCCAGAACGCAGACAACAGTCAAAGATTCTCTTTGCTTGCGAAAAACATTTAAAAACATTTGAATATTCTTTGAGTATCTGAATGATTTAAAAACTCGAAACACCCGGAAAGTTCTAAAAAATCTAAATATTTTCAATAATTTCAGACTATTATTTACTATAATTACAGATGGCAAAATTGAAAGCAAATCCACAATAGCCATAAACGAAAACGGATACATAGCGAAAGATATTACACCCTTTTTCAACTTGTAATCTGCTGTTGACAGTCTCAAGATATAGTCCACAATAAATATAAATGCTGCTACTTTATCAATTGCATTAAACAATCCCGTCTGATTCTTAAATGCCAATGGAAATATACTGATACATATCGTTATCATCATAAATGCATCATATATTTTGCTGTACTTATCATTATCTTCAGAAACCTCAATTATCTCGAATATTCGTTTTCTCATTTATGCTCCTATTTATATGTATCTTCTTATCTTCTCTATCAAAGTAACATCCGCTGGCAGCCATTCAACCTCTCCAAGATGTTGTTTAGTCAGCCATTTTGCGTTCTCATGCTCTTTTAGCACCAGATCTCCGCTTAATATCTCACACCAGAAGCAATCCATCGAAAGATGAAAATTAGGATAATCATATTCAATTGTGTCGATTAAAGCTCCAACTTTAACTTCTGTATCTAATTCTTCCATAATCTCACGTTTTAACGCTTCCTGTGGTGTTTCTCCTGCTTCTATTTTTCCGCCTGGAAATTCCCAACCATCTTTGAATTCTCCATATCCTCGCTGGGTTGCAAAAATAATTGGTTCTTTCTTATCATTAACTGCCTTTATTACTGCTGCAACTAACCTAACTGTTTTCATGTATTTTCCTCTTTTCTGTAACAAAATTCTTTGCATATACACAGAATTTTGTATGTATTTATGAATTTACAATATACTCATAGATATCTTCTCTCACAGGAACATCAAGAATCCATTCTATTTCGACTGCTGTCTTCTGTGTATTGGGCATTGTAAATTCTTTAGTATTTCCACTAGCTGTCATATGTCCCAGATAATAAAACTCCTTAGAAATCTTATCATCTTTATTCTTACGAACAAAAAGCTCCACCCTGATTCCCCGCTCTTTTGCCTTAAGAAAATTCTGTACATCTTCAGACTGCAGACTTCTTCCAGATTTCGATATTGCTATCAAACGATCTCTAAATCCTGGCACAAAATGATCCTCATATTTTGTCGTATCACTAATATCTTCTGATTTATCATAATTAATAAATACAGGAAATGTTTTTGTCTTCTTATCATATTTATAACCACCAATATTTAATGGCACTTCATTCTGCTCCCAATTAAGCAAACGACACACATCCTCATATGTATATTTCTGATAAAGAACAAAATCTGTTACATCATAGCTTTGCTTATAATCTCTTTCATATCTGCTTATGCCAAAATCAACAAGTTCCTTAATAACATTATAAAAATCTCTATTTGATAACATTTCAAGAAATGTCTTCGTTGGTTTATAATCATTGCCTTCCTTTTCTATGAAGACACACTGGGAATATGTCTTCTTACTAGAACCTGCTGGAAATTCATTTGTCATAACATTTATGATATTTTCTTGCTGTTCCTTACTGATGGATTTACCATATGTCAACAGATCCTGTGATAGTCCTGTAAATAATCCATATTTTGATAATCCATTTGCATATAGAAGTGTTCTCTTTAATAATTGCAGCTCCTGAATTCTTTTTCCATTTGCCAGTTTCTTTGAAATAAATTCAACTATCTTTTCTTCTTCCTGTGACAAACGAATCTTATAATCCTTCTCATATTTCACTAAGAATTTATAATACGAACCGAGGCTGTTATTATCGAAAATTCGTATAACATCCATTTCCCCATAATCATCAAAATCCTTGAGTGCCGGTATTCTTCCCAATTTGTTCTTAAGATTTGTATAGTTTTCTTTTATCAGCTTAATATCACTGAAATTAGCATTATCAACAGATGCAAATATTCTCTTCTTGCTTATTTCATCAAAATGCACTGTAGATGCGCCTGGAATAATTCTTCCGCCTTCCATTATATATCTACGTATATTGTCTTTATTGTAAGTTCTATCCCCTGAGAGTGCTATTGGAATCATGAAATTATTATTGTAATTACCAATAAAATCAAGAATTACAACATATTCTTTCCCATCAGCCTTTCTGAGCCCTCGCCCCAACTGCTGAATAAATACTATTGGTGATTGTGTTGGTCTGAGCATAATAACCTGATTAACCTCCACAATATCAACACCCTCATTCAATATTTCTACAGAAAATATATAATCTAATGGCTGCTTATGGACATTTGCCTCACTCTCATTCATTGCAAGTCTTTCAAATGCATCCTGTCTTTCCTGTTCGTTAGCATCACCATTCAATGCTATTGTCCTAAAATATTTCCCTGTATCCGGATTAACTATATTGTTAAACTTATGTGATAATTCCTGTGTCTCTTTAATGCTGCTACAGAATATAAGTCCTTTAACCTTTTCTCCACTATATCCATAGTAATTTGCCTGCTGGATTATATGTTTCACACGTTCATCACTTGTTAACATACTAAAATCACGATTATCTTTATCATCTCCAACTATAGACAAATCAGTAATTCCAAAGTAATGAAACGGACATAACAGATTTTCTTCCATGGCCTGCTGCAAACGTATCTCGTAAGCAATCTGATAATTAAATAACTCATAAACATTTCTGCCTGCAACATTGTCATCTCTCTTATCAGGAGTTGCTGTCATTCCAAGCCAAAGCTTAGGCGAAAAATGTTTCATAATCTTCTGATATGTGTCAGCAGTTACATGATGTGCCTCGTCCAACACAATACAATCAAATGCATCCTTATCATATTGAAGCAAATGCTCATCTCGATTTAATGTCTGGACCGTAGCAAATACATAATCCGCATCATATTCATGATATCCAGCACCAACTAAACCCATAGAAACAGATTTTGCAAACACCTTTTCGTAAGATTTCTTAGTCTGTCTTGCAAGCTGTCCCCTATGAACTAAAAATAACACTCTCTTAAATCCAAGTTCTCTCATTGCAAATGCGGAAGCATAAGTTTTACCTGTTCCAGTCGCAGATATAAGAAGAGCCCTGTCTTCTCCTGCTTCAAGAATCTTCTTAAGATTTGTAATAAATCCAACCTGCATACTATTTGGTTTTAATCTGTATTTTTCAATGGAAACGATCTGATCTTTCTTTGCTATATCTCTCTGATGTTTAATAATTTTATATTGTTCTTTATAATTCTCATAGAATTCATTAAACTCTAAAGCATACTGGGAATTCCACAATCTATTAAACTCAGCAACTATCTCCTTTGCCATCTCTCCCTGCTCGGTTGAGACAAGCTTAGTATTCCACTCCTGATTTCTAGTAAGTGCCGCACTTGTTATATTCGAACTTCCAATGATAATACGATACACTTCATCAGTTTTAAAAATATATCCCTTTGTATGAAAGCCTTCTCCTGCTTCTTGTACATCATACATTTTCAAAGTAATATTTGATAATCCATTAAGCTTCTCTAAAGCTTTAGGTTCACTAAAATTCAAATAATTAGTAGTAAGAATTTCGCCTGGAATATTTTTCTTTTCTAATACTTTCAACGTCTGAAGTAATGGCGTAATTCCACCCAAAGTAATGAACGCAACACTAATCTGAAACTTATCGCATCTTAATAGTTCATCCTCTATAGAAGATAAAACCTTCTTCCCGTCCTTATAATTATTAGATACAAACTGTGGGCTATAGAAGCTGTTTGATGCAACCGAACCGTCTATATACGCTGTCTCAAATCCTAATCGCAATTCATCCCTTTTATCCATACTGGTACTCCATTTCCACTGACAATTATTATACTAATTATATTATTTATTATGGTTAGTTGCAATGAATGTTTAAATTAAAATTGTTGTTATTTTGTTTTCCTGTTATACTCAACAATTTAATAATTCTAGAATATAAGTTATTTCTTAATTCACTATCATTTAATGAGTCTATGGGACATTTAACAGGATTCTGCACTAAGTTAGCAAAGTTTATTAAATAATTATATTTACTTTCAATTTCTAATATTTTCAACTCGACATCTCTTCTATTAAAAGGCTTTTTTATATACACTTTAATAGCAGATATTATATCTTTTTCTAATTCTGTTATCAGCTTTTTATTCTTAAGTTCTTCTAAAACACTATTTAAAACAATATCCCTTTCATCCATATTTTTATCCTCCAATCTTGTATATATACTTATACTACTACTCCTCATATACAAAATTTGTCAAATTATGTCGAAAATGAATGTTATTTGCAATAATTTGTAAAATTATATTTTTTCTTGATTATTCTTTAAGAATTTAATATGACTGAGTAAAGTCTCACAACTAGTCAAGTCCAAATTTGTGTGTAAATTCATCTTTCAGTTATGTGGTTTTATCTAC
>OAVB01001168.1_pt1 | contig 17109 bp, 16 predicted proteins | sample 1516871 | NCBI WGS metagenome assembly OAVB01 (sample SAMEA2580069, study PRJEB22360) | human gut metagenome | biome: human gut; feature: human-associated habitat; material: faeces | place: Denmark | collected 2008/2010 | reverse complement strand
AATCAAATACAAGCAGAAACAAGTGGAAGATAACCTGAGAAGAATCGGAAAAATCGAACTACCGGAAATTTCTCCGATATTGGGTTCCGCCAAAACCGAATTCTATCGGAATAAATTGGAATTTACCTTCTCGGACAAACGCTGGCTCACATACGAAGAAGTAAAACAAGAAGTGAAATACGACCAGATGAATGCTGTAGGATTCCACATTCCCGGAGCATTCGACAAGGTGCTGGCTATTGAGAAATGCTGGTTACAGAATGATATATCCAACCGTATCCGTAATGCGGTACGTGATTATGCTTACGAGCACAACTACTCTTTCATCAATCTGCGCTCGCAAGAAGGCATGCTTCGCAATATGATTATCCGCACCTCTTCTACGGGTGAGCTAATGGTTATTATTATCTGCAAGATCGTAGAAGACAGTGAAATGACGCTCTTTAAGCAACTGCTGCAATACGTGGCAGACACATTCCCGGAAATTACTTCTCTGCTATATATTATTAATAATAAATGCAATGACACCATCAATGATCTGGATGTCTACGTTTTTAAAGGTAATGACCACATTTTCGAAGAAATGGAAGGATTGCGCTTCAAAGTCGGTCCGAAATCATTCTACCAGACCAACTCCGAACAAGCATACAATCTGTATAAGATAGCCCGTGATTTTGCCGGACTGACAGGAAACGAATTGGTGTACGACCTTTATACGGGTACGGGAACCATTGCCAACTTCGTGTCCCGCCAAGCTCGCCAAGTGATCGGTATCGAGTATGTACCCGAAGCCATAGAAGACGCCAAAGTGAATGCCGAAATCAATGGGATAGACAATACCTTGTTCTTTGCCGGAGATATGAAAGACATGCTGACCCAGGAGTTCATCAATGAATATGGTCGTCCGGATGTTATCATTACTGACCCTCCACGTGCCGGAATGCATCAGGATGTAGTAGATGTTATCCTTTTTGCTGAACCAAAACGAATTGTATATGTTAGTTGTAATCCGGCTACACAAGCACGTGACTTACAGTTGTTGGACGTGAAATATAAAGTAAAAGCAGTACAACCAGTCGATATGTTCCCACATACACACCATGTTGAGAATGTCGTTTTACTCGAACTCAGATAAAAGAGAAAATATGGCTAAAGAGAAAAAAACAAAAAGAAGTGCAGCCGAAAAAGCCAAAGCACAATATACGGGATATACGGTAAAAGAGCCTATGGAACTGATGGAGTTCCTCGCCAGCAAAATGCCGGATGCCAGCCGCACAAAATTGAAATCATTGTTGAGTAAACGTATCGTATACGTTGATAAGGTCATCACCACACAATTCAATTTTCCGTTGCAACCGGGCATGAAAATAGAAATCAGCAAGGACAAAGGCCGGAAAGAATTCAGTAACCGCTTGCTAAAGATCGTCTACGAGGATGCCTATATCATCGTGGTGGAGAAAATGGAAGGACTATTGTCCGTCAATACGGAAAGACAGAAAGAACGTACGGCATATACCATTCTCAACGAGTATGTGCAACGTTCGGGAAAGCACCACCGCATATATATCGTACATCGTCTGGACAGAGACACTTCGGGATTGATGATGTTTGCCAAAGATGAAAAGACACAGCATACCTTACGTGAATATTGGCATGATATCGTGACAGACCGTCGCTACGTAGCAGTAGTTGCTGGTGAAATGGAAAAAGATCATGGAACGGTAACCTCTTGGTTGACCGATCGTACACTCTACGTAAGCTCCAGCAAATATGATGATGGCGGTTCGAAATCAGTCACTCATTATCACACAATCAAACGTGCTAACGGATATTCATTGATGGAATTGGATCTGGAAACAGGACGTAAGAATCAGATTCGTGTACACATGCAAGACTTAGGACATCCTATCATTGGTGACGGTAGATACGGTGGAGAAAACACTCCGAATCCTATCGGACGCCTTGCCCTTCATGCATTCAAACTCTGCTTCTATCATCCGGTAACCAACGAACTGATGGAATTCGAAACTCCATATCCACCGGCATTCAAGAAACTATTTCTGAAAAAATAAGAAGCGGTAAGTGAAAATACCCATATATATAATGATAATGCCTCGTAGCAAAACATGTTATGGAGCATTATCATTATATATATGGCAAAATACCTATTGGCATACTCGCATCCAAACACGATTTTAATTATCCATTTCTAAGGATACACTAAATTCATATGCACCATCGGCATAAAGCTCTCCGTTCAGGAATCGGCCACTGACATATACACCTCTTATTTCCAACATAGGATAATCCGGCCCATAATCCAGATACAAAGTTCCCATGTCTATCCACCAGCGAACAGGTAAAGTAGCCGCTCTTCCTCCACCACCATCGGCATAATAATACTGCTCATCGATAGCATAATCGTTTCCTTTGAAAGTAATGCCGCTTTCCACATTATAAGGGCCTACCGCGAAACCCAGATCGCCCACCCAAGTACGATCTATAATATAGTAATAAATTGATTCGTCATCTTGTTCACAAGATGAAAAACTCAAAATAGCCATCGCCAATACCAGTAGCAGTTTTATGTGATTCAATACTTTCATATTCTTTTCCTATTCTTTTCTAAATGTCACCTCAACTCCATCCAATTTACCGGAAAGATAATTCTGGCGCACCCAAACATTCTCAAAATAATAAACTTCGTTTGCACCACGGTCGAGTCTCAACCCTTCCATTTCCTGGTCTATCCATTCCCAAGTAAAATTATAGGTCACAGTACTATAAGGACGAGATTCCTCCGGACGGTAATATTGAAATATTTCCTGTCCGCTCCTATCTTGAGTAAACTTCAATTGATGCACGCACTTCATATCATTATCCATCTTGCTATTTTCCGTCCATGTCTTGCCACACAGTTTTTCATCACTGTTGCGCAAATAGTCATCTGTGTAATAAATATCGTCGCCACAAGCTCCCAAGCCAAGCACCAATATCAATAACAATGCGAATCTTGTATAGTTTAATCTTTTCATATTCTTATGCTTTATTGTTAATAATACGTTGGCAAATATAGTGTTTTTAATCTACTATATGTGAATAAAGCCCGCTTTTTTGTACCTTTGCAAACATAAACGTTAAACTTTTTACATGAAAATTCTTTGGCTCGACTTAAACAGTTCTTATGCTCACTCCTCATTGGCGCTACCGGCACTACATGCACAGATGGCTACCAACGACTCCTTTGAATGGGAAATCGTTTCAGCTACCATCAATGAAAACGTAGGAATGGTGACAAACAGTATCTATCATCACCATCCGGATATTATAGCAGCAACCAACTGGTTATTCAATCATGAGCAACTGTTACACATTCTCTCAAGGGCCAAAGCATTACTACCTTATTGCCGCATCGCTCTGGGAGGTCCGGAATTTTTAGGAGACAATGAAGACTTTCTACGTAAAAATCCTTTTGTCGATTGTGTATTCCGGGGAGAAGGTGAAGAAGTATTTCCTCAATGGTTACAATATCAAAATCAACCGGAACAATGGGATACAGTCACTGGACTATGCTACCTCGACAAGAAAAATCTGTATCACGACAACGGTATTGCCCGTGTAATGAACTTTGTTCATCTCATCCCGCCGGAAAAGAGCAGTTTCTTTAACTGGAGCAAACCATTCGTACAATTAGAGACAACACGAGGATGTTTCAACACTTGTGCTTTCTGTGTAAGCGGTGGAGAGAAGCCGGTACGAACACTTCCAATAGAAACAATCCGTGAACGCTTGATGGAAATTCACCGACATGGAATAAAGAATGTCCGTGTACTCGACCGTACGTTCAACTACAATAACAAGCGGGCCAAAGAACTACTAAACCTGTTTCTTGAGTTTTCACCGGATATCTGTTTTCATCTGGAAATACATCCCGCTTTACTTTCCGAAGAATTGAAAAAAGAACTGGCCGGACTTCCTAAAGGTTTGCTACACTTGGAAGCCGGTATCCAAAGTTTGCGCGAACCAGTACTGGAACAGAGCCGTAGAATGGGACGCTTATCCGATGCTTTAGACGGATTGAAATATCTATGTTCCTTGCACAATATGGAGACTCATGCCGATCTCATTGCCGGATTGCCTCTATATCATCTTTCTGAAATTTTCGAAGACATACATACTCTGGCTGAATACGGTGCAGGAGAGATTCAACTGGAATCATTGAAATTGCTTCCCGGAACGGAAATGCGGCGAAGAGCCGAAGAACTCGGCATTCAATATGCTCCTCTTCCTCCCTACGAAGTCCTACAAACAAGAGAAATCAGTGTAGACGAATTACAAACAGCCCGTGTGCTCTCGCGCTTACTGGATGGCTTTTATAATACTCCTACCTGGCAAAACATCACTCGGACACTGATGTTGGAAAACGAACATTTCTTGCATCATTTTCTGGATCACCTTATGCAAATCGGCTTGATAGACCAACCACTGAGCTTGGAAAAAAGAGGATTGATTTTGTATGAATTCTGTAAGCAAAATTATCCGGCCTATCAGACACAGGTCAGCATTGCTTGGATAGAAGCGGGCATGTCACTAAAGAAACTTCCGGCAGAAAAAGTAAAAACGAAACGACAAATCCCTCCCGAAACGTGGATAACCATTTATGGCAAGTACAAAGAGACATTACGCTTATGTTTCCTGCCCGCCAATCAAGAAGGACAAGCAGGATACTGGTTTGGATTTGAATCAGAAATACAAAAGGCAGAACCGGTATTTAAAGCGCTCACAATGTGACGTAGATCACCCTTTCATTTAGTAATCTATAAAATCTCATTTCATGGTAGTGCTATTAACGTACAACACTCTATTCCAACAAAATTACGGTTCACATGATTCAATTTCATATAATAATATAGTTGATACACTACTGAAAACGAACAAATTAAAACGGATTAGAATAAATTAAGATATTTCAATTCCATAACGGTACAATTAATACGAGAACCGTCATGGCCATCACATGCGGCAGAAAGCAGTTTCAATTCCATTATATATCTTCACAGTACTACCCAATTCTGCTGTAAGGCTAGGAATTATTCGAACTGATTTATAACCGTTCATCACTACATTTGCTCCATTTTTAATTGTCACATTCTCAACACTTATATTAGAATGTTCATAGGTCTTATTAGATGTTATTGTTACATTCTTTATATTACCATCAAAAGGAGATGAAGGAGGTGTTTCTCTTTTAATCTTTATTGTTTTTGAATTTCCCAAAACACCACCATATCCAATAGGAGTAACTACTATCTTATCTCCATCTCCTGTAGTCGCATCATACTTTATCTTAATGGTTCTTTTATCCTTAAAAACTCCTCCTCCCCATGATTTTGGAGTATCCCATTGACAAGCGTCCATTTTCATATGTGCAATAGGATACTCTAAATCCGTCACAGAAGCATTCTATAATACCAGACTTTCCAAATGGAAGGTTAATATTAATGATTAAAACCAGTATAAAAATACTAATCAATACTGATTCAGCAAATAATATAGTACCCCCCCAACGGAAGTCGAGGCGAAAAAATATTGATTTTATCGAGTTGATGCTATCTTTAGAAATTCTATATTATTATCCTTTATGAATATCTCAAGGTCATTCTTTAGCCGACTGTCCAATTTTAGTTCATTATTCCAAGCAGGGAGTCTTTTATTACGAACAAGATACTCCAAAATCAAGCAATATTCAACAATCAATGGGTTATCGTCTCCTGTGTTATACCAACATATCCTAAGTTTATTAATAGATAATTCACGCATCTTCTTAGGCCACAATATACCTCTTGAAATCTTCTGTTGTTTTCCGTAAATTCTTCTTTCCAAACCACCCTGACGATGTACCAGTCTGCCATCCTTCATATGTCCAGAACTCCCTATATAAACAATACTCTCTTCATCTTCACAACAAGCATACACAATGTAAACACCACAACAATCATTAGGTACTTTAGCCTCTTTACATTTAGTTTTTAAATTATCACCAGAACTAAAATAGAAAGAACCACCTACATATATTTTAGATAAATCAAACATACTGTTTATTTTTAATACCGCAAACATACAAAGAAGAAATGAACAATCAAAGAGTATGTAAAAAGAAAGCCTCGGTCCCGAAGAACCAAGGCTTCACCACTTGTCACTACAAGTAAGCTTCTACAATATTATACAATGGGAATTATATAACAGCTCCCAAAGATATGCCTGTTCCATTACCCAATCCTACTGTCCATGCAAACAGTTTACTTTCCGGACGGCCATGAATAATCACCGGACACATACTGGCTTTATTCTTTATACCGTGTATCGTCACTAATTTCTTTTTCTTATTCATATAGCTTAAGTCAAATTCCACTTTTAAAGTATCATCATCGGGTAATCCGGCTTCTCGCATTTTATGTTTCAGTGTTTCCGTCATCAGGTCATTGCTCTCCCGATCATCATAAAAATAGAATTTCTGCTCCTTCTTTCCATTTTCTTCTATCAACCGTTTAATAAAAATCGGGGTAGCGAGCCTGAAAAAAGCAGGTTCTTCCGTAAACGTCGGCTCCCGTTCGAACGTAACCTCTTTCACCGAAAGCCCACAGAACATCTCAGGGTCCGACAAAATTGTATCTATCAACACCTTGAGATATTTGTTCTCATAAAAGCTGATAAAAAGAGTGGCACCTTTTGAAAAGTTATAACCTTTATCCATAATCATATTTCCACCTAAAGCCAAGAAAAAGAATACAAAGAGATTTTATCATGTATCTCATTATTACCAAGCCATTTATGTATCGTACCGACTATCTTCTGCTGATAATCGAAAGGAACAATAACATCATTCGGAGTGGTTCTTAAATATATACGCATAATTCTGTTTCATTTATTTTCCACGCAAAGGAAAGATTTTATTTCAAAATAAAGATACATTTCATGAAATAATATAGCAACAATGTTGCTAAACATAAAAAAGCGTATTTCTATTTTATCCCTTGATGTCTATCACCGTTTTCTCATTATTATCTTTGCTTGGTCCTGATTGATCTCTATTTCTATTTTAACATTGTTAACGGCTTTTTCCATATACCATTTTCCGTCAGACAAAGAATATATTTTTTAAAACTAAAGAATGCATTCTTTATCCACAAGAATACGCTTTTAACAGTACATTAATATTAATTCTTTATACGAAGAAAAAACGACTTTTCCGCCGATACGATACATCTAATATACAACTGATATATAACACTTTAGCTTACCGATTACATATTTCTTCAAACTATGCAGATTTTTCCGGTTCTAAGGACACTTTGCCTATACTTATCAAATTGACAACTTCGGGAAAATTCCTATCTACTCGAATTCCACAATAATACGCTTTAGGTAGAATCAATCCGGTGAAAAATAAATGGTACGTCTGCATTTCAATTACTAACATTTATTCTCTACCTTTGTGCTATAGATTGAAAGACAAAATTTATAGAAACAATGAAAAAGTTTATCAAGGGCTTCCGGTTCACCCCTTCCAATTACCCGGACGAGATAGAAGATAAAATACAGAAATATAGAAAACAGGGCTTAAAACTTCCTCCCAGAAAAGTACTCCGTACACCGGAACAGTTGGAAGGTATACGCGAAAGCGCCAAAATCAACACCGCCTTGCTGGATTACATATCCGAAAATATCCGTGAAGGGATGTCCACCGAAGAGATCGATCGCATGGTTTATGATTTTACTACCAGTCACGGGGCCATTCCGGCTCCACTCAATTATGAGGGTTTTCCCAAGAGCGTTTGCACAAGCATCAACGATGTAGTGTGTCACGGAATACCGAGCAAAGACGAAATTCTACGAAGTGGAGACATCATAAATGTAGATGTTTCTACCATATACAAAGGATATTTTTCGGATGCTTCGCGCATGTTTATGATTGGAGAAGTCAGTCCGGAAATGCGTCGGCTGGTACAAGTCACCAAAGAATGTATGGAAATAGGTATCGCCACTGCACAACCTTGGGCACGGTTGGGAGACGTAGGTGCCGCCATCCAGGAACATGCCGAAAAAAACGGATATAGCGTGGTACGCGACCTTTGCGGACACGGAGTCGGGATGCAGTTTCATGAAGAACCCGATGTGGAACATTTCGGCCGTCGGGGTACAGGCATGCTGATTGTTCCGGGAATGACATTTACCATAGAACCTATGATAAATATGGGAACATACGAGGTGTTCGTAGACGATGAAGACGGCTGGACCATATGCACCGATGACGGACTGCCATCGGCACAATGGGAAAATATGATCTTGATAACAGAAACCGGAAACGAAATTCTGACCTATTGATTTATGGAGTTGATTTTACTCATAGTTGTCATCTTATTATTGGCCGGTCTTATCATTCTGATACTGACCAGAAATAATGGGCAGGCACAAAACGAACAATTACAAACCGCCTTGCGGCTGCAAATGCAGGAGAATCGCGAAGAACTGAACCGCAGCATCCGCGAGCTCCGCATGGAGATGACGCAAACCATTAATCAAAGTATGCAGCAATTACAGGATGCATTGCACAAAAACATGATAACTAATGGCGAATTGCAACGGCAGAAGTTCGATGCAATGGCACGCCAACAGGAAATGCTACTGAAATCTACCGAAAAGCGTTTGGACGACATGCGGCTCATGGTAGAAGAAAAGCTGCAAAAAACGCTGAACGAACGCATCGGACAATCTTTCGAGATAGTCCGTTCGCAACTCGAAAATGTGCAAAAGGGACTGGGGGAAATGAAGTCTCTGGCACAGGATGTAGGCGGATTAAAGAAAGTACTGAGCAATGTGAAGATGCGGGGCACTTTCGGCGAAGTGCAGTTAGGGGCATTGCTGGAACAGATGATGAGCCCGGAACAGTATGATGCCAATGTGAAAACCAAGAAAAGCGGAACAGAGTTTGTGGAGTTTGCTATCAAACTTCCGGGTAAGGACGATGCTAACAGCACTGTATATCTGCCCATCGACGCCAAATTCCCCAAAGACGTGTACGAGCAATACTACGACGCTTTCGAAGCCGGAGACACCGCATTGATCGAATCGTCCGGAAAACAATTGGAGAATACCATCAAGAAAATGGCAAAAGATATTCATGACAAATACGTCGATCCTCCTTTTACCACCGATTTTGCCATTCTGTTTTTGCCGTTCGAAAGTATCTATGCGGAGGTAATACGCCGGACAGCACTGGTAGAAATGCTGCAAAAAGAGTATAAAATAGTAATTACCGGTCCTACCACTTTAGGTGCCATCCTCAACAGCCTGCAAATGGGCTTCCGCACACTCGCCATCCAAAAACGGACGGGAGAAGTATGGACTGTTTTGGGAGCGGTAAAAACCGAATTCAGTAAATTTGGCGGCTTGCTCGAAAAAGTGCAGAAGAACCTCCAAAGCGCAGGAGACCAACTGGAAGAAGTAATGGGAAAACGCACCCGTGCTATTGAAAGAAAGCTCCGCCAAGTGGAACGACTACCTCACGAAGAAAGCCAAAAAATTCTACCGATTGACGACGGGGAGGACGAATAAACAAAGCAAATACCCGCACTATATACAAACAGAACTCCGAAAGTTTTCATATTCAACTTTCGGAGTTCTGTTTATTCTGGGTATCCATATTAAGATACTATCTGGAACGGACTTCTCTCCTCATAAATACAATATAAGAAATAGCAAAACAAACAACAGTGGCAGCTATCAACCCCGTCAATTGCGACCAAACAATCATTATACTTTCTCCCAAAGGTAACGGACTGGGAATGGCTCCCTGCAATTGCTCCATTGTCAACGGTCCCAGACTTCGGATAGAAGGCATCAGCAATGTCGTGGTCGCTTCATTAAACAACTCACTGGGCGCCAACCGCATCAGTCCCAAAATGAATTTCTGATAACTGATCTGATGATATACGGACACCATACCAGATGGACTCAACGCCTTGGCCACCACATTGACTATCATTGCATAAAACACGCTGAAAAACAACCAAACAGCAACCGAAGCCAACGCGGAAGTTGCAGCTTGACGAAAGCAAAGAGAAAACAAAATAGATATATTCAACCAGAATGCCACATAAAAAATACCAGTGATAATGAAAAGGATAATCCTCCAGAACTCTTCCGGCGTAGGAGGAATACCAATAGCGATCAATCCACACCCCATCACCAGTAATCCGAGTGCAAACAATAAAGCACCTATAATTATCAATGCTGCCACAAACTTTGCATTGATAATACAATCGCGATGGATAGGCTGTGCAAGCATACGGCTGAGCGTTCCCTTACTCTGCTCGGAATTGACAGCATCAAAACCGAGTGCTATCCCCAGTAAGGGACCTAAAAAATTAATAAAAAGAACAAATGAAGGCAGCGTTCCATCCGATACCGTAAAAAGTTTCAAAAAAAGAAACGAGCCATCCGGATCATCGGGCTTTATTGCTGCACCGATATTGGTAAGGGCCGTATACAAAGCTCCCATGCAAGTCAATACAATGATGCTTATCAAAATGATAAAACGCAGACTGTGTACATGATCGGCAATCTCTTTATGGACAATAACCCAAAACGGATGTTTTACTTTATTCATTTTACAACCCTCCTTCCATAAAGTATTGATTATAAATATCTGTTAATTCGCGATGTTCCTTTTCCAATTCGGATAGGTTGATGAGTGCAACAAGCTTCCCTCGATTAAATAAACCGACATTGTCACATACCTTTTGTACCTGATCCAAATTATGAGACGAAAACAATACAGTCAACTTTTCCTCACGACTTAATTGTTTAATAAGAGAGATAAATTCCTGAACCCCTGCAGGATCTATCCCCGATGTCGGCTCATCCAATATTATTATTTCCGGATCTTTAATTAAGACATCAGCCAATCCCAATCTTTGCCTCATCCCACGCGAGTATTTCCCGGTTTTCTTCTGCGTTTGTTCACCCAATCCTACACGAGCCATTAGTTCTTTAGCTTTCGCCTGAGCTCTCTCCGGCATCATTCCATTCAGGGCAGCCGTATAGACCAGATTTTCAACACCCGTCATATCATCATAGAAACCAACATCTTCGGGCAAATATCCGATTTTTCTTTTTACCTCTATGGGACGTTTCGTTGCATCAATACCACAAATAGAGACGCTGCCCGAAGTAGGTTCCGTTAGTCCGAGCATCATAAGAATCGTTGTCGACTTTCCGGCTCCATTAGGGCCAAGCAAACCGAAAATCTCTCCTTTCCCGACCGACAAGCAAATATGATCTACTGCTGTAAAGCTCCCATATTTTTTTGTCAAATCAGTGAGTACGATTACTTCTTCACCCATAATCTACCTCCTCCCATATTTACGGAACAGAAAATAAACGCCTCCAATAGTAACAACGATGACAAGTGCCCCCATCCATCCCCATATCAAGGGAGTTTTGACCGCTATCCGAAATTGTGCATTGGCATTTACTTCAGGAGTTTTGGCATCTATTGTCACCACATAATCACCGGGAAGAGCTTTCGATGAAGCTTTAAGAATAGCGGTCACGTTGGCAATAGCCCCCGCTTTCAATGATTCAACTTTAGAAGGCTCAAAAGATACCTCCCAATCAGAAGGCTTACGCGATGTCAACTGAATATCTTTCAGCATAGACGAACCGGAATTTACAATTTCCAAGTCAATACGTTTGGTATCTCCGGCCGTAATGTCCGAACTCAATAATCCTTGCGGTGTAGTCAATTCCATCTGAAACGTACCTGTAATGGCAACTTCCAATGCCAACTCGGCAGAAGTACTTTTAGTTACAGCCCGCACAGGAATTTTATATGTACCGGTTTCTGTATTAGCAGCAGGAGTAATTTCGATAGTAATATTCTGACTTGCATTAGCTTCAATCTGTGCAGAAGTAGCCTGCTTGTAGTTTGGTTTAAAAATGACATTCCAGCCTCTGGGAGCATCGGCCATCAAGGCATAAAGTTGCTGATCTGCAGTTTGATTTTTCAGTGTAGTGCTAAAAGTAAAATTTGCCTTGGAATTACCTTGCATATTGGGTTGATCTGTTGTAAATTCGCTCTGATAGGTACCTTGCTGTGCTACAATAATGGAAAGTGGAAGTTTCGCCTCGCCGGCTGATACTAAAAAGTTGTAATTACCTCGATTTATCTTTAGCGGTACATTCACCGTTAAACTGAAATTCTTTTTTTCATTGGGCAGTACAGCTAATTGTTTGATATTCCAACTACCGGATTTTATATCGTATTTCCAACTGGACGGCAATCCACTCAATGAGATATTCTCATTATAAATCTCACTACCATTATTTATTAAATCGATACTGTAGTTAATACTTTCTCCGGGCGATACTGAGATTTTCGTGTAAGGAGAATAAAGTACTACATTGTTTGAAATAGAATCGGATGCTTGTGTGTGACTCAAGGGAAATATTCCCAACATGATTACTAAAAATAATAAATAATTAGTTCGCATAGTCATATAAAATATATAGGTTAATAATTAAATATGAATTGTCGAATTGGGGTCTCAAAAATAGAAATTAGGTTAATTATCTGATGTTAAATGATATAAAAGAATATAATTGCGCGTTTTCTTTTTGTATTTTTTAACAAATAAAAAAGTAGTAACATAGATAGCAAAAGATTACACATAAGGATAATCTCAAATTATTCCATAACGGTACAATTAAGACGAGTATGACTATATCTAAAAACAATAGCGGATCAACGTTTCAATTCCACAACGGTACAATTAAGCCGCTGTGACATATTTCAATCTTTCATCAGGACATTCGTTTCAATTCCACAACGGTACAATTAAGCCCCACATTAAATATTCAAAAAAAGACATCTAATAATAAGCAAGTTACCCAATAAACAACACCATTTTATAACATCAATTATGTCGATGGCTAACCGTGTAAAAAACATGGAACATCGACACAATAGCTATTTCACTGTATATCAACATTTCAAAGAAAAATTTATATATCAATCCCGATTAATCAGACTATACAAACGATTATCGACAACTAAATTACAAATAAAATTCTGACATAATTTTATTTCTTAAGAAAAAAATAAGTAATACATAAGCATACATTTTCATCTGATCAATCAGAGGCTTTCTATTTAATAAAACTATATCAAAACCCAATATAACAATTAATATTTCTCTTTGCGTTCAAACTCCCCCTCGTCCGTATAATACTTCCATGTACCTTTAGGTAAGTTATTGGCATATTTCCCGCGAAGTTTCAGTTTTCCATTTTCATAATATTCGCGATAACGTCCATGACGTTTCCCTTCTTTTACTTCTGCTTCACTTTTCAGTGCACCTTCCGGATAAAACTCCCGCAAAACATTTCCTTCAAACTTCTCGACATAAAAACGCTTCAGTTCACTCATTTGCTCTTTTTCCGTAGCAACATCCCCATCCATTTCCTCATCTTCTTCATCCGTATCAATCGCAGCAATAGTTTCTTCGGGAGCATATGGACTATAATCCATCACATACTGCAAAGAAGCCGACTCCTTATTACCCACAATCTGCATTGTCCAATAAGGAAATGAATACAAAACCTCCTTATTGGCCCGTATTTCATTCCATGTGGCAGTATTCATCATCGGTTTCAGCAGAGAATAGAACTTATGCACATCCGTATACAAAAAGAGAGTCGAACTCGAATTCAAATATGAAAATGCATTTTTAAATCCTAAGGTGTTTTTCAATAAGTTCTTCTGTTCATAATCTTCTACAAATGAAAGCAAAGACGAAGCCTTATTACTGAAAACCACATAATCATCTACATATGTATAATATGGTTTCTCGAACTTATCAAACAATCCTCCGAAAAACAAACGGAAGAAACCTTTCATTTCAATATAGTTGATCTCGAAATCTTTATAATTAACCGTTTTGACTTTAACCGGAGTACGCCGTTTAACTTTCTTTTCAATGAATTCCATATTCTTACGGGCATCCTTGATACTTTTTGCACCGATAGCCAAAATAAGTTCGGGCTCATGCCCCAACAAGCCCGGCTCGGACTGCGTAATGGCAAATTCTCCCGACATCCAACTCAGAAAGTTCTCTTCCAGAGAGATGCCAAACAATCCTTCGATCTTTTTCCGGGAACTCTTATAAGAATCATACAACGGTTTGTCATGAGTAGAAAGAGCACTCTCCAACTCTTTCACAAAAGTTATCGGATTATTAAAGCCGATATTAGTATAAAAAGCTGTCCGCCCAGACAAAATCTCATGCGCTTTCATTTTATGCCTTCCCGAATTCAGCAAAGCAATAACGTAAGGATCGGCTGTATCTTTTTGTAATGTATAACCTTTCACTTCCATCCTTTTTTTATCCGTATTGAAATAAAGACCGGCAAAATCCATGGAATTACTGAACATATCGATATACTCGTTTTTAGCCCCCAGATAGATAGCCATAAACTGAGGTAAACGTGCATAATTAATAAACACCCGGACAAGACCTTTGCCGGAAACCAACCTCTCGGCTTCGATAAAGGCACGATCAAGCCCTATTTTGGGTTTATCACGCGAATCAATGGCAGCTTCTACCAGTTTGGATGTATAAGAAGCCACAAAATGATTGTCAACAAAAGCCGTATAAAAAATAGCACGCGTATCCGGATCACGCATTTCAAGAATATTAATACCATTATAATTTCGGTTAGTGACCGAATTGCCAGCCATCGTCAGCACTGTCTCAATCTGATCTTTCAACAAATCGATTTTGGATGCTTTCTGCATATCCAGAATAATCAGAAAATCCCAATCGGAAGTACGAGTCTTATGAATTGAAATAAGCATATCCCGCTTACCGACAAGTGACAACAATACTTTGTTGCCCTTAACAATCGAATCCAATGTCTCCACACTTTTCGTTATTTCCTCAAAAGATTTCGCTTTCTTCAGGCATTGCCATGTTTCACTTCCACTGAACTTTTCCCAATCCTTGACCGGAGCGGACGATTGAATGATAAATGCAGCGTCTTCCGGGACTAAATAGACCTGCTGAATATTACGATCAGGGGAAAGAAATAAATGAACTATAGAGTATACCATATAAACTGCCAATGTCACCCCTATTACAAGCAAAGTTCTCTTTATAGTTTTTCGTGCAGTATTCTTTTTCTCTCCGAAATCGAAACATTGTTCTTGCTGAACATCATTAAATTCATCCATCATAATCAGTTGTTAGCTTAAGTGAACAAAACTACAAAAAAAGATGATGCCTTACTCTTTTCTTCAGAAAAGAAACAGATTCTTTGGTTATCTTTTCTTCGGTAATACGAGATATAACACAATATACCCCAAAATACCTGCCAAAGCCGTACCGGAAAGTACACCAAATTTAGCTTGATTCAGCAATACCGGATGGGTTACACCGAATGACAGATTTGCAATAAACAAAGATACCGTAAAACCGATACCACCCAGCAAAGCAACACCGGCAATGTTTTTCCAGTCCATACCTTGCGGCATAGGCGTAAGCTTACTTTTAACTGCCAACCACGTAAAGAAGTAAATACCCAGAAATTTACCACACAATAACCCTAAAGCTACGGCAATGCTCACTTCCCCTATCACTTCTCCTCCACCACTGAACACCACTCCTGCATTCACAAAAGCGAACAGAGGAAGAATGATATAATTAACCACTCCATGAAGATTATCTTCCAGAGACTGTAAAGGACTGATCACGCGATCGGAAGCCGACTCCACTCTTTTCAACTGTGCTATCTGCTCATTGGTCAATACAATATCATTCTCACCCATAACCGGAAAAGTATTAATGATACGCCGGATACGTTCGATATATCTGCCTACACGCAGTTGAGGTTTGGCAGGTATTACAAAAGCCAATAGTACCCCGGCAATCGTACTATGAATGCCCGATTGTAAAAACAGATACCAGATAACAACACCGATAACCAGAAAAAACAATTTATTGGTAACCGCCCGTTTACCGACGAAATAAAGTAAGATTAAAAGTAAAATAGCTACCAACAAATATCCATAAGCCACATGAGAGCTATAAAAAACAGCAATAACAAGAATACCTCCAATATCATCGACTACGGCAAAAGCCGTCAGAAAAATTTTCAGACTCAACGGCACGCGCTTTCCCAACAGGCTCAGTACTCCCAGCGAGAAAGCAATATCCGTAGCCATCGGTATAGCAAGCCCTTGCCCGCCCGGAGCACCCGGCGCACAAACAAATGAATAGACTAAAACAGGAAACAGCATACCCCCACAGGCAGCGATAAACGGCAATGCCGCTTTCCGGAAAGAAGACAGCTCTCCAACCAACAATTCACGTTTTATCTCCAATCCTACCAACAGAAAAAAGACAGTCATCAATCCGTCATTAATAAACTCGATCATTGTCAGATTCTGACCTCCATGAGAAAGCAGATTAAAATTGCCAATCCGGAAATGAAGTTCATGCAACAGGAATTCCTGATAGACAGGAGCCACTGGAGAGTTGGCAATAATAGCAGCAGCAATCGCTGTCAGAAATAGCAAAATACTCGCCGCAATATTCATGGACGAGAAGTGTCTCATTGTTCGCAAGATAGTCATGGTATATGTGTTTTAATAATAAGATTTAAAGTATTACTCAGTTTGCGCTATTCCACATAACTTCTCAGGGCAAGCTTCTTCACCCAAAGAACAAAAATACCGGTCAATATCAGATTCAATACTATTGTAAGAACTGAAATGAGCAGAGCAGGCCCTCCCAAATTATAACCGAGAGCAATAAAAATAACTCCCGCCCCCACTTCACCACGGGTAAACATACCGATGGATAAAGCCAATCGTTCACTGAATTTACGATCACGATAGAAAAAGACAGGAAATAACTTTCCTATATTAGATAGCAGAGAAACAATAAGTACATGAAAGATAATCACGCCCCAAGGCATCATCTCCTGCGAACCGGTAACCGAATATTCTCCGGCTTGAGTCTCCGCAAAATCAACTCCAATAAAATGAGG
>OAVB01001127.1_pt1 | contig 17617 bp, 9 predicted proteins | sample 1516871 | NCBI WGS metagenome assembly OAVB01 (sample SAMEA2580069, study PRJEB22360) | human gut metagenome | biome: human gut; feature: human-associated habitat; material: faeces | place: Denmark | collected 2008/2010 | reverse complement strand
CCTCCAAAAGTCATAATTATCTCCGGTAATATAAGCTACTTATTATTCAATTAAGGACAAAAAATAACCATTATCGCATAAAAAACTGTCATTCACTATAAAATGACGAGCATTTATCATTTATTGAACAGCAAATTTCCTTTATTCTTCTCTGATTAGCTTTTCTTTGCAATATTCCTTTTATGAATATTAATTCTTCTATTTAATACATATAAAGATAATTACCATGAAAAAGAATTTTCTAGCAGTGCTATTCGCATTGGCTCTTTGTAGCCCGACATTCGCTCAATGGAAGCCCGCCGGTGATAAGATAAAGACTCCGTGGGGTGAGCAGTTGAATCCTAAAAACGTATTACCGGAATACCCACGCCCCATTATGGAACGCCAGGATTGGAAGAATCTGAATGGTAGCTGGAATTATGCGATTACTAAAAAAGGAGAACCGGCACCAAACAATTACCAAGGAGAGATTTTAGTACCTTTTGCAGTCGAATCTTCCCTGTCAGGAGTAGGTAAAACCATTAACGAGCATCAGGAATTATGGTATCAGCGTACTTTTGATGTACCGTCAGCATGGAAAGGCAAACAAATATTACTGCACTTCGGAGCTGTGGACTGGAAAGCCGATGTATGGGTAAATGACGTAAAAGTAGGACAACATACAGGAGGCTTCACTCCATTCTACTTTGATATTACTTCCGCATTGAATAAAGGCAATAACCAGTTGGTTGTGAAAGTGTGGGACCCCTCTGACCGTGGCGAACAGCCGAGAGGAAAACAAGTAGAAAGACCGGAAGGAATCTGGTATACACCAGTCACAGGTATCTGGCAGACTGTATGGCTGGAACCGGTAGCTGCCCAGCATATCGCCCAACTGAAAACAACTCCGGATATCGACAAGAAGACTGTCAAAGTGGAAGTAGCCACCAACGTATGCTCTCCAGACAAAGTGGAAGTGAAAGTATTCGACGGCAAAAACCTCGTAGCCAAAGGAGCAGCGCTCAATGGCGTACCGGTAGAATTAACAATGCCGGAAGACGTTAAATTATGGACACCCGAGTCTCCTTCACTTTATAATATGGAAGTCACTCTTTATAAAGACGGCAAAGCTGTAGACCAAGTGAAGAGTTACACCGCTCTCCGCAAATTCTCAACTCATAAAGACAAGAATGGTATTACACGCCTGCAACTCAACAACAAAGACTATTTCCAGTTTGGTCCGCTCGACCAGGGTTGGTGGCCGGACGGCTTATACACAGCGCCAACAGACGAAGCATTGGTATATGACTTGAAGAAGATCAAAGATTTCGGCTACAACATGGTGCGCAAGCACGTAAAAGTAGAACCGGCACGCTGGTATACTTATTGCGACCAACTCGGACTGATCGTATGGCAAGATATGCCGAACGGAGGTCGCGGTCCTGCCGAATGGCAGATGCACAAGTACTATGACGGCGCAGACGCCATCCGCTCCGCAGCATCAGAAGCTAACTATCGCAAAGAATGGAAAGAAATTATCGACTACCTGTATTCTTATCCGAGCATCGGCGTATGGGTACCTTTCAACGAAGCATGGGGACAATTCAAGACTCCTGAAATCACTAAATGGACGAAAGAATACGACCCCAGCCGTCTGGTAAACCCTGCCAGTGGAGGTAACCACTACACGTGCGGAGATATTCTCGACCTTCATAACTATCCCGGACCGAACCTCTATCTCTACGATCCGATACGCGCTACCGTACTGGGCGAATATGGCGGTATAGGTATGGCACTGAAAGGACATCTGTGGCTGGCAGACAAGAACTGGGGCTACGTGAAGTTCAACACGCCGGAAGAAGTGACTAATAAATACATAAAATATGCAGACCATTTATTGGAACTGATCGAGAAAGGCTTCTCGGCTGCCGTATACACACAAATCACAGATGTGGAAGAAGAAGTGAACGGTCTGGTTACTTACGACCGGAAAGTTATTAAAGTAGACGAGCCTAAAATCAAAGCCATCAACCAGAAAATTTGTAACTCGCTAAATAAATAAAAGTTTCATATTAATGAATAAACTATTCTCTACAATCATGTCAGTTTGCCTCGCATGCAATGTGCAGGCAACTGACCTGTTTAAAACGAGTCAGGATATCGCTTTGCGTGCACCGTCCGTACCTCTGATCACTTCCGACACTTATCTTGCTATCTGGTCTCCCTACAACGAACTGAACGAAGGGAACGCCGAACACTGGACAGCCGCCACCCATCCTTTACTGGGAGCGCTCCGGGTGGACGGGAAAGTATATCGTTTCATGGGCAAGGACAAGCTAAACCTCGAAACAATCCTTCCGATGACAAACACCGAACGTTGGGAAGCAAAGTTCACCATGAGCCAACCGGCGGCCAACTGGATACAGCCCCAGTTCGATGATTCCGGATGGACCAAGGGCAAAGCCGCTTTCGGCACCAAAGACATGAAACGCATCGGCACAGAGTGGAACACCGAAGACATCTGGGTACGCCGTAGTTTCAACCTCAATCAAGACCTGACAAACGACATTATCTACTTACGTTATTCACACGACGATGTATTCGAGCTCTATCTGAACGGAGAAAAACTGGTGGCAACCGATTATTCCTGGAATGACGATGTTACCATCGAACTATCCGCATCAGCTAAAGCCAAGCTCCGTAAAGGAACAAACATTATTGCAGCACACTGTCACAACACAACCGGCGGAGCATACGTTGATTTCGGCCTGTTCCGTGAGAACAAACAGCTCAGCAACTTCAAGGAAGCTGCTATCCAGAAGTCTGTCGATGTATTACCGACACAGACCTACTATACATTCACCTGCGGTCCGGTAGAACTGGATCTCGTATTCACAGCACCTCTGCTGATGGAAGATCTTGATCTTATCTCGACCCCTATCAACTACATCTCCTATCGGGTACGTTCACTCGACAAGAAACAACATGATGTGCAAGTGTATATCGAAACAACCCCGCAACTTGCCGTACACGAACCGTCACAACCAACCATCTCAGAAAAGATCAGCAAAAACGGAATGGATTACCTCAAGGCAGGTACCATCGACCAGCCTTACGTAAAACGTAAAGGAGACGGTGTACGCATCGACTGGGGATATGCTTATCTGGGAAGCAACAGCGCACCCAACAAGGACTTAAGCATAGGTAACTACTATGACATGAAGCAAGCCTTCATCACCAACGGCAAACTATTGCCAAACTCCCAGGATTTCATCACCCGCAGCGAAAGCGATATGCCCGCCATGGCTTATACCGAAAACTTAGGCAAGGTAGACAATCAAGGGAAAAGCGGATATGTGATGTTAGGCTACGACGATATCTACTCGATCGAATATTTCTACGAACGCCGCATGGCATACTGGAAACACAACGGTCAAGTCAGCATCTTTGATGCTTTCGAACGTGCGCAGGCTTCTTATCCCTCATTGATGAAACGTTGCCGTGCCTTCGACCAACAACTGATGGCTGATGCAGAAAAAGCCGGAGGCAGGAAATATGCCGAACTACTCGCATTGACTTACCGCCACTCCATTACCGCCCATAAACTCCTTACCGACAAGGAAGGCAACCTGCTTTTCTTATCCAAAGAGAACCATAGTAACGGCTGTATCAACACAGTAGACCTAACTTATCCATCCGCTCCACTATACCTTATTTACAATACGGAACTGATGAAGGGAATGCTCAACTCTATCTTCTACTACAGCGAAAGCGGACGCTGGAACAAGCCTTACCCCGCTCATGACTTAGGAACTTATCCAATAGCCAACGGGCAACTTTATGGTGAAGATATGCCTATCGAAGAAGCCGGAAACATGATTCTGGTAACTACAGCCATCTCTATGATGGAAGGCAATGCCAACTATGCTTCCAAATACTGGGAAACATTATCAACATGGGCAAACTATCTGATTGAGAACGGTCTGGACCCTGAAAACCAACTTTGTACAGATGACTTTGCCGGACATCTGGCACACAATGCCAATCTTTCCGCCAAAGCGATCATGGCAATCGCCGGATACGGAGAAATGGCACGTATGCTGGGCAAAGAAACAACTGCGAACAAATACATCGAAACCGCCAAAAGACTGGCGATAGAATGGGAGAAGATGGCATTTGACGACGATCACTACAAACTGGCATTTGACAAACCGGGAACGTGGAGTCAGAAATACAATCTGATATGGGACAAAGTGTTTAACATGAACATTTTCCCGCAGAAAGTATTTGATACGGAAATTCCTTTCTATCTGACCAAGCAAAATAAATATGGTTTGCTATTGGACTCCCGCGCACAATATACCAAATCCGACTGGGTACTATGGAGTGCCTGTATGTCTCCAGACGATGCTACGTTCCAAAAGTTCATCGACCCGATCTATACTTATGCGAACGAAACAACTTCCCGTGTGCCTATCAGCGACTGGCATGATACGAATACAGGAAAGATGATGAATTTCAAGGCACGTTCCGTAGTAGGTGGCTACTACATGAAGCTACTGATGGAAAAAGTCAAAGAACAGAAATAAAACGAATACTCTTTTCCTCGTTGAATATAGACAAACAGCCCTTTTGCCTAGCGTAAAAGATGCTGTTTGTCTTTTTTCATATCATTTAATGATACGATCAGTTTTCCGGAGTTATATCATCAATCAGATATTGTCCGTCAACGTTAACCACTCTGACCGGGATACTCACGGCACGTTCATACTGGCTGCCTTTAGCCGAAGTATAGTTAACCTCATACCAATTATCATTCAGATGTTTCACCGACAATGTTTTCATGTCATTTTCACCTAAATCTTGCGCACGAATGATCGGATCGGCATCTGTCGCCTCTATCAGCCTATCAACTTTCTCTATCAGCTCTTTGGTCAGAAACTTTTGCTTAATTGAATCCCCAAGTGCGAGAGCTTCTTTACCGGTGGACATGAAACTGGCAGCATAAGCCTCATAAAAGTCTTCAATCATGCCGATGGCTTCTTGTTCAATTCTACTACTGTCCGACACATTCGCCTGTACGTCAGCTGGTTCTGCCGATGTATCCATATTCTTCCGGCTCTGATTGGAACAGGAAAGAAGAAGCATTACGGACTGCAATAATAACAAATGTACAATTCTCAATTTCATAACATTAATGGTTCTTGTTTTAAACTAATAATCAGATTTCCAAACTAATCAGCCTCCCCCTTCAGAATCTCTTCAGTTTTATCCTGACCGGTATAAAAATCTATATTTGCAAAATAACACAAATATTTCCAGAAATAAAGCGTCAGGAACATTCGCACATCACGATCTGTTTTAAAATCACTGCAAAAATGATCCGTGTTCCTGGCAATTTCCCAAAATATCATAACCGAAGAAACTCCTCCTGTCGCATTTTCCGCTTTGACATACGCTTTCAAGGCCGGATGAATGGCCGGTTCCAATTCTCTTTGCCAATATGTGAAGCCATCCAACCGTTTCTTAAACGGCAATATTATATACTCAACCTGAGCTTTCATATACGCATATTGTAGTGAATCGGCAACAAGGCTAAGAGAGCCACCATGCTCCTGCTGATTCTTGGATGCTTGTTGATAAGCATCAGACTGACGATATTCTGACGGAGAAACACCATCCGGAACAAACAGCGTGCAAGAATCATTCAGAATAGCTCCATCAACAAAATAGGAATGAAGTAAACCACCCGCAATCCCTATGTTTTCATTTACCACCTAGCATCTCATGAATTACATCCTCTCTTTTATTGCTAAGTTCATCTATCAACTTTTTCGTGTGTTGTCTTATTGCTGGACTGAAGATTTGGGGATACTCCTTTTCGATTTCATCCAAAGAATAATTTTTGTTATCCCTCAAAAGAGTACGAATACATAATTCATCAGGTCTGCTTCAGTTGGTTTCTCCTTCAAGCGTTTTTTGAAAAGAGAGGCAGCTTGTTTGTAAGCATCCATAGCCAGGCTCTTTTTAGCATTCTCTTCCAGCATCATTCCCTTACCTAAAATATAGTAAGGATCATCCGGAGAGAATTTCTCCATTTGCAACATGGTTTGCAGTGCTTTCTCCTTCTGTCCCAACGCCATTAAGTATTTAATCTTATTTGCATATGCCAGTTTGTATGAAGGCTCCAAAGCTATCGCCTCATCTGAAAGATGAATAGCCTTATTTAAAGAATCGGAATCATTAAAGAAACCCGCAGTTTTCACAGATTGGTTATTCTTCTCAACTGCTTTGGGAGAAATCTGAGCTATCGCAAAACTCGTGTTCGTGCATAAAAGCAAAATAATAAGTGTTCTCATAATTCTATTTATTATCATTGATTAGATTTTGTTTAATGTGATACACAAAGAACGACAAAAAACAATAGAAACACGAACATTTTCTATTCAAAAAATGATAAAATCTATTCAACAATAAAAATAAGGCAGCCTTTCTCATTCAGTACAAACGAATTTTGATAAAAAGAATTATCAACATGAAACAGCAATCCGATTAGTATTTATAGAGTAATGAACAGTTTCTTTCTTAGATTGAACGTTTTTTTTCCTTCTTTATTCATCGAAACCGCTATCTTTGTAGTAGTTCACATGATACTAAAATAGCACAGAGAAAGTGCTGAACATAAAAATCATACAATAAAATAGACAACTAAAAATAGACAGCACTAATATGAAAAACAAACCGTTATTATTTTTACTCTCAGTATGCGGACTTTTAGCAATATCTGCACGTGGAGAAAATCCACCCGCTAAAGTGATATTCGAACAGTACATGAATCAAGCTCAAACTTTTGCCGATAACTATCCGCGTGAAAAAGCATATCTGCATTTTGATAATACAAGCTATTATGTGGGCGACACGATATGGTTCAAAGCATATGTCACTCTTGCCGAAAAACAAGTTTTCAGTTCAATCAGCCGTCCTTTGTATGTGGAACTGGTAGATCAGGCAGGGCACGTTACTGATAAACAGATCATTAAACTATCACAAGGAGAAGGCAACGGGCAGTTTGTACTCCCCCAGTCAATGCTATCCGGTTATTACGAAGTACGTGCTTACACCCGCTGGATGCTTGCATTCAGTGATCCGCAGTACTTTTCACGTACTTTCCCTGTCTATCAGCTTTCTCATAGCGACCAGTTGGAGCGTAGTATCAGCACCTATGAGTTGAGTCCGTCTATGGAGAAAAGGCCGGAAGAAACAAGAGAGAAGCTGAGTCTGCGTTTCTTTCCGGAAGGAGGACAGTTAGTCGAAGGGATAACTTCGCAGGTTGCTTTCAAAGCAGAAAGCAAAAATGAAGGAAATATTCAATTATCAGGCACACTTTATACCAAAGAAGGGCAAGAAATCACGTCTTTTGAAACTTTACACGATGGAATGGGAGCTTTTGAGTATACGCCTTCTGCTCTGCCGGCAATCGCTAAAGTAAACTTTCAAGGAAAACAGTATGAATTTACCCTCCCTAAAGCACTGCCAAGCGGGTATATTCTGAAAGTAGGCAATAATGCAGGGGCTATTTCTGTGACGGTATCATGTAATGCAGCGACCCCGCAGGATACATTAGCCGTTTTTATAAGCCATCAGGGACGTCCCCATGCCTATCAGCTTATCCACTGTCAGGCAAATAAGCCTCAGCAATTTACAGTATTGTCGCGCAAGTTACCGGCAGGAGTCTTACAAATCAGTCTGCTCAATCGTGCCGGAAATACTTTATGCGACCGCTTTATCTTTGCTTCTCCACGGGCTCCTTTACAAATCTCGCCCAAAGGTTTAAAAGAGATTTACGCTCCTTATGCTCCCATCCGCTGCGAACTGCAGTTGAACAACGCCATAGGAGAACCGATACCCGGCAAATTATCAGTCAGTATCCGTGACGCCGTCCGCTCTGATTATATGGAATATGATAACAATATCTTCACCGACCTTCTACTTACATCGGACTTGAAAGGCTACATTCATCAACCCGGCTACTACTTCACAGAGAGTTCTCTCCGGAAACAGAAGGAACTGGATATACTGTTAATGGTACACGGATGGCGTAAATATGATATGACACAACAGATCGGTATCAGCCCATTCACCCCACTTCAGTTGCCAGAAAGCCAACTGGTACTTTATGGACAAGTCAAATCTACGATTCTCAAAAACAAGCTGAAGGATATAGCTCTCAGCGTAATGGTGAAGAGAGATGCAGAGATTATTACCGGTCAGACCGTTACGGATGAGAACGGACATTTCAGCATTCCGCTGGAAGATTTCGAGGGATCAATGGAAGCTGTGATCCAGACTCGCAAAGTGGGAAAAGAACGAAATAAGGACGCTTCTATTCTCATCGACCGGCATTTCTCGCCTGCTACGCGTGCATACGGTTACAGAGAGTTGCACCCGGAGTGGAGCAACATTGCCCACTGGCAACAGGAAGCTGAAAAATTCGACTCTTTATATATGGATTCCATCCGTCGGGTAGACGGGCTTTATCTTTTGGACGAAGTTGAAATCAAAAGTAAGCGGCGCAGTCAAAGTACGAATATGGCGACTAAAATTAATGAGCAAAGTATTGATGCCTACTATGATATACGCCAGGCTGTCGATCAGCTTCGCGACAATGGCAAAGTTGTCACCACTATCCCGGAGGTGATGGAAAAATTAAATCCACTCTTTTACTGGGACCGTTCCAATGATAACTGTACTTACCGCCAGAAACCGATCTGTTATATTATGGATAACAAAATTCTATCGTCAACAGAAGTAAACATGATGCTGACTGAAATAGACGGTTTGGCTTCTATTATCATCAGTAAAGGCACAGGAGGAGTAGATGATGAAATTATCCAGAATACCAAAATGTCTAATTCCAATGATGTAGATGTATCGGAACTGGACAAATATAGTATTTTCTACCTCATTCCATTGCCCAGACATGATGTTCTGAATAAACACGAGACTGCGGCTCTTGGTACCCGGCAGACTGTTATGCAGGGATATACACCGGCATTGGAGTATTATTCTCCTGCTTATATAGATAAAGAATTATACATGGATAAAGCAGACAAAAGACGAACTCTTTACTGGAATCCGACTGTGCAGACGGATGAAAATGGAAAGGCAGTGATCGAATGTTACAATAATCAGTATTCCACGCCATTGATTATTCAAGCTGAGACACTGAGTAATGACGGGAAGCTAGGGAGCGTGACGTATTCTACAGTTGCAGAAACGAAATAGTATGCTTTAGGATATTTGACAATAAACGGCACACAATCAGTCCTAAAATAACTTTTCAAAATAAGAGAAGAGGGTGAATTCAATAACTTGAACTTCACCCTCTTCTTGAATCATTAGATTAGCGATTAATAGAAACTACCATTCAATTGCTTGATCTTCGTCTGGAATCTGAGTATTGATATCACGTGATAATGTCAATGTACCTTTTACATGATAGCGAATGATGGTACCTTCCACTGGTATATAATTGAAATAATAATCAACATTATTAATTATTACATAACGGTGTTCCAGATAAGGCTTCGCGTCATCCATTGATGAAGAAATACGAAATGAAGGAGTCACGTCCTTGTTTAATTCAAATCCAATCTCTTCTGCATTATCACAGGAAATAGTAACCGAACCATTCGTCTCACCATTAAAAGCAAATTTGATTTTATACTTTCTACGGTCTGTATAATCCTCATCTACTATTCCTGCATACGTAAAAATAGTCTGTTCATCTATCACATACCCTCTTATTGACGATTTTGTGATAGATTCTGCTGTTTCTATCGGTTTACCATCTCCATCATATCCCGTCACCACCTTGTTGGTTATTCCTGTACCAGAATAATCGCCAGAGTAATCATTAAATGGGAAGATTCTCAATATCGCCTTAGCATAGTCTTTACGTGGATGAGCTACGTAGTTGTAAGACGCGTCGTCTACAATCTGCAATGGAAGTACCCATTTTTCTGACATATCAATGTTGCGAAAATCAAATTTAAGATCCAGTAAACCTTTATTTTCTCCTGCTTTTATCTGTAGAGATTCTGGATATGAAGCGTATGCCAATCCTTCTGCTCCCATATCCTCATAATATAGTTCTGTACGTGTAGCGTAACGAGCGTAATTCAAAATATTCAATGTATCAGCATCATGTGCTACGTGTACAGTGACATTACTTGGATTATCGGTAGAACCACTAACAAGTATCGGTAACTGATAATTGGACCTCCCTTCTCCTCCTTCTGCATAATTTCCTTCTGCATCATGGCGGCTATAAGGTACATATATATTCGTCACTCCCTTACTATCCAGTTGTGAACTGAAAGAAATGTAGTGCTCATATTGTTCATCTTCCCATTCCGAATTGCAGGAAGTTCCCAACATTGTCATTGCAGCCAAAGCTGCCAAAGTATATATTTTCTTCATATATAAGTCTTTATGTTTAGAATTAATCATACATTGTCCATCCTGGGTTCTGTGTTAAACGTGAATTACGTTTCAACTCACTATGTTTGATAGGCCATAACCATAGCTTTTCCGAGAAAGTAGACGGGAGATTGTAAACAGGAATTGCCGAATGGAATTCGTCTCTCTTAGCTTCACCAACAAAGACATTACAACCGTATATTTGCAGAGATTCTTCTACTGGCGCATCTTTCCAACGGCGAATGTCAAAGTAACGTTTTCCTTCGCCCATTAACTCTATCATACGTTCACGTTTTAATGCTTTACGCATATCATCAACCCCACTCTGCAGATAAAATTCGTCTGGATAGTCAGGCAACCCGGCACGAATACGTACCGGATGAATACCTCTTTCCATTTGTTCTTTATCACGGCTGATAGTGTAGGTTGTCGCCTCATTCCAAGAAGGTATATTGTATGTTCCAGTCAACTCATTCAATGCTTCAGCATAAAGCAGTAGAATATCCGCATAGCGAATTGCTGTTTCAGCTTTCGCAACATAATTGCCTGGATAGTCGTTTGGATGAACAAACTTTTTGATTCCTATACCTGTACGCAAGTAGAAACCGTCATTACGATAACCATCGGAACTTCCAAAGTAGTACCAAACTTGTTGATTTACATCGGCAGGTTTGCTTTCAGTCTGGCTCAAATAATACCAGGTACAGCCATTATAAGCAACAGAAGCATAGAATCGTGGTTCGCGTTCTACATATTGCAAAGAAACATTCATCCCAGTTTTGGCCTGATCGTTATCTCCTTTCTTCGGATCATATTTCCAACCTAATTCCGGATATTTATTATCCTTCAAGTCTTGCAAATCAGTAAATCCGGTTCTACGTTCACGAGTATCTACAATACCTTGATAATTAGCTACTCCTTGATACATAGAGTTCATACCCGGCTCATTACTACCATTATTCATATAATATGCATCCAGCATTTTCTGTGTCATACCATGACAGTTCCAGCCGCCATCATCTTTGGGCATCTGATGAAGTACCAACATATCTATATTTGTTGCCCCGCGTGTAAATATCAGTTCTTTATTGTTTGCAGGTAATATAGTACCATCAAAGATAGTACGATATGATCTGAGCGGGTCAATATTTGTCCATCCTTTTGGCCAGGGTTGATTGGAAAACTCGCCATCAGCCGGTGGAGTAACAGTCGGACGTTCAGAAGGTCCATTATCAGATGTGGATTTATTTACAATATTCAACTCATAAACATCTAAATCGATGACATCACGGCAAGCGGCAGCAGCTTTTGCCCATTTTTCTTCACTATATTCGGAAGAAAGCAAACGACGCCCTTCATCATCTACCAATTGCTGCGCATATTCATCATTATTTCCATTAGCAAACGGACTAGCTGCAAAAATCAGTGCATAAGCACGAACTGCCAATGCAGCTCCACGAGTAGGTCGGCCTATAGCATAATTATCAGTACGACGATCATATTGTAACTCTTTAGTAGCCTGTACCATTTCGTCACTGATATATTGTGCCACTTCTTCGTATGAGCTACGTGGAGTAGCTATTTGATCATAACTTTGAGTATAATCCACTCCTTCGTCCGGCATAATAGGCACTGGACCATAACGACGTAAGAGCAACCAGTAATAGTAAGCACGAACAAAACGAGCCTGCCCCTTATAATCTAGTATTTCCCAATCAGCCATCTCTTGACACCGGTCAACATTATGGATAAATACTGATGCTTGGAAAATTCCTTTATAACATGCCCCCCATGCCCCAACATTATAAGTATTCTCATCATATTCTCCTAACTTGAACATATTATATGACAATTCATTCTTTGTTGCATCGATTGTCTTATCGCGGTCACCATAATACATATCGTCTGAAAAACAAAACGAATTCTCACTTGGTCCTTTAGTCGTCACCTCATAGTTTTCATTTTTTATAAATGAAAAAGCATAAGCTAACCATTCTTCCACATGATCCTTACTTTCGAAAGTTTTCTCCAGTGTCAGACGATCCTTAAAATATTTCTCCGAATTCAGGTAATCAGAGCAAGAAGAAATTACTCCCATCCCTAATACGGTTAATAATAATATATAAATCTTCTTTATCATAATCTCTTAGTATTTTTATAAGTTAACAGATAAACCCATAGTAACTGATTTTGTTAGCGGATAGGCTTTACCCCGCGGATTGCCAGTTTCCGGGTCCCATGTTTTGAACTTAGACCATGTAATCAGGTTTGATCCTGCAATATAGATACGAATATTATTGAAGTGCAGTTTATTGACTATGCTTTTTGGCAAAGTATAACCGATATCCAGATTCTTCAAACGAATATATCGACCATCACGCATCCAATAAGTAGAGGTTTGTTGGTTGTTTTTATTTTCCCCATAAGTTAAACGCGGATATGTTGCATTGGGGTTCTCATTAGCATGCAATCCCAGTTTGGCAGCAGTCTCTGAATCTACCCAACGATCACTTATCATATCTTTAAAGATATTTCCCCAGTCACTTTCGCTGAATGCATATACACACTTACCATAAATAGGGAAAGTGGATTTACCGGCACCTTGGAAGTGAACATTTACATCAATTCCTTTCCATGCGAAAGATGCCCCTATACCATATACTAAGTTTGGAGTGGTAGTAGCGCCAATAGCAACTTTATCATTATCGTTTACAACACCATCACCATTTACATCTTTATATTTGATATCTCCAGGCTGCACTGTACCAAACTCTTGTTTCGGGCTGGTACGAATATCATCGTAATCAGCAAACAATCCTTCAGCTATCAATCCTTTAACTTGATCTACACGATACCCTTTTTGATATAAATAAGAATAGACTTGATTCTCTTCATCCTTTTCGAGCACTTCATTCTTACTATAAGTTATATTCCCACGAATAGTCATATCCACCTCACCCAGTTTCTGCTTAAGAGCAAAATTGCCATCGAAACCTTGAGATTTCACTTCACCTACATTCGCTTTAGGTTTGCTCTCAAGACCTGTAATGTCAGGCAAGAACTCACGTGTTAAAAAAATACCTGTACGTTTTTCGTGGAAATAGTCAACTGTCGCTGTAAATTTGTCATTAAACAAAGAAAGATCAATCCCCAGGTCATCCTTAGTCGCAACTTCCCAAGTAATGCCATTAGAAGCCATCTGTGTGTAATGAGTTCCTATGAATGATTTTCCATAATCACCAAATCCCCAGTTATATACATAATTAGGCTTGCCTTCGCTGTTATATCCTGTAGTGGCTATAGTATATAAGTATGGGAAACGGTTGTTATCCCCAATATTATCATTACCTACCTTACCATGAGAATAACGTATTTTAAACATATTCATCCACTTCAAGTTATTCTTAACAAATGACTCTTCGGCAACGTTCCATGCAAGAGAAAAAGCCGGGAAGAAACCGAATTGATTTCCTGGTGCAAAATTTTCCGATCCGGTATAACCAAAATTAAAATCAACAAAGTAACGATAGTTCCAGTTATAAGTAAATCGTCCTGCTAACCCTTGATTACGTTTTGATACTCCATTCTTAATATCCGTACCAATGTCTACTGTCCGCTTCTCACTATCTTGTGTGTAACGGAAAGTAACTCCTCCATGATGATTTCCGAAAGCACGTTCCCAGCTTAACAGTAAATCAAGGAATTCACGACGTTTGCCAGAGCTACCACTTGATTGTGTCATGTCATATGCGGAGAACATTTTCTCATAAATAATCTCTCCCGTTTCTTGTCTACGTCCGTTCGCTTTATACAAATCTGGTTGACGATGACGATTAATCCAGTTACTGTTGTCTGTATCATAGCCAAAACGTCCTACAAACTTCAATCCCTTGGTAATGAAATCAAAATTTTGTTCTAATGTAACATTAGTTTGTACATTATTCTGCCAATCTTCATTGTATCCAGTTTGCGTAGATGCAACCCAGGGATTAAGTTTGTTTACGTTATCCCGGTGGGAAATAGGCGCATATCCATTGGAATAGTATACAGGCGTTGCAATAGGATTGTATCCGAAAAGCATGCCCCATAACATCTCGTTATCAGCCAGTCCTGGACTATTACGTTTGGCTAATGAACCTGCTATACCTAGTTTCAATAAAGTCGATTTGGTGATATCTATATCAACATTCATACGATAATTCCACTTTTTATAGTTGGCATTTGTATCGTAATCATCACGTAACGTTTGGTCTGTGTTATACATACCTTGATCTTCCGTATAACTTGCAGAAACAAAATAACGAGCAGTGTTACCACCACCATTCATGTTCAAGTTAGCGCGATAACTCCATGCTCCGTTTTTTAGGATCAAATCCATCCAGTCCACATTCGGATAGAAATCCGGATCCATTTGTGTACGAAATAACTCTAATTCTTCCGGTTGATAGGCCATTCCTAAATTGCGAGTCACTAATGCTTCGTTCATCAGACTGGCATACGAAAGACCGTCTACAAATTCCGGAGTGATAGTACGCGTATTATAAGAAGTTTCTACCTTGGCATCAATATTGATTTTTCCAGCTTTACCACGTTTTGTTGTAATCAATACTACACCATTTGCACCTTTAGAACCATAAATAGCAGTAGCTGACGCATCTTTCAATACTGTGAATGATTCGATGTCTTCAATGTTAAGTTCATCCAAACTGCTACGTTCAAAGCCATCCACCAGAATATAAGCACTTGAACTAGCTCCAAAAGTAGAAATACCACGTATCCAAAACTCAGAAGTACTTTTTCCCGGTTGTCCGGAAGTTTGTCGGGCAATAATACCCGGAACATTACCGGCCAAAGCGTTAGACATATTGGAAGTAGGGAAACGTTTTAAATCTCCCACATTCACATTGGTTACAGCTCCCGTCACTGTCAGTTTTTTCTGTGCCCCCATACCAGTTACCACAACCTCATCCAGTACACTAGCCTCTGATTCTTTCATCTTTACATTAACAGTATGCTGTTCTTTTACAAGTACTTCCACATCATCATATCCGATGTATGAGAAGACTAGTCGATGATAAGGTTCCATCTTTATAGAAAAATTACCATTGATATCCGTAATGGTTCCCAAACCTGCTACATCCTTTACAGTGATATTAACACCAATCATCGGCTCATCTTGTGTGTCGGTAACCGTACCAGTCACGGTAATTGTTTGTTGTGCAGAAATCGTCAATGGGACAACCAGCATCAACAAAAAAATGGCTAAATATTTTTTCATAATCTGATAAATGTGTTTATTCGTTAGATTCCACTGTTGATTCATCTTCCGGTATATTCTCGTCACCGGCTACATTCTCTTCTTGCTCCATTGAAATAGTGCGAATAGTATGTCCCACCTGATCATGTACATAAAACATCTCTTTCACATCATCATAAACAAGTCCACTTACATCACGGAAACGAGCCACTTCTCGTAGGTCACCATCATCAGTTCCCCATTGGTTTCCGTCAGCTAAGGAAGTTGACGCTCCTCGTCCCGCATAGGTCGATACGATACCTTCTGGAGTTACTTTACGTACACAGAAGTTTAATCGATCTACAAAATAGAAATCATACTCTTCTTCACCAGTATAATCCGGATTTTTCACAAATACTCCTTGACAAGGATTATTCATACGTGCCTCAGTTCCTACATCATCCCTATAACCTGACTGTTTATATCCCCCGACAAAATTATACGGGGTAATAAATTCCTTTTTTATCTCGTCATAGTCGGAACGCATGAAATAATGATTGTTAATCACACCAAAATAAGCATACTTTCCAGTAGGATGAATGAAAATCTGAAATTCCCAACTTGGGTCAGCAATAGTGAATAACTGCTTAAAAGTATTAGGATTGTTCTTTACTATAGGATCCCAACTTCCACCATTCTTAATAGTTTTAAAGTAATCAACCAAGTCTAAACGAAATACTTGTCCCTTTTCATAACTATTAAAATACAATTCTCCGTTGATTGGATGAATAGTAGCTCCATTACATTGTTTGTAAGCAGCTATCAATTGTATATCAGATCTATCATCGAATGTACCATCCGCATTACGTTTAATAATATATACACTAGGACTTTCATCTCCCTTACCATCATAATCAATAGCTACAATCATATATTCTGCCTCATCAGCATATCCTTCTATCTTCTTATTGAAAGCAATGCTTCGTATACGATTAGTAGGTATAGTATTGATATTCAAAGGAGAAGAAAGCATACGATTTTTTAAATCGATCAACTGTATAGCTTTATGTCCATCGTAACAAATATACAAATGATCCTTATTCAACGGATCAAAAGCTAATCGTCCGTTATCGCTAAAGCCACAGCATTTGACACCTTCCGGTCCATCAAATGGTCCGTCTCTCCAACCTTGATCATCACGATTATTGCGATAGCCACAAAGCGTACCTACAACCATCTTTTTCTCATAGCTAAAAGTAGTACTCGCAGTCGTTGTTACTGCATTCTCTCCTTCTCCTACAGTGATTTCAATTTCACCACTAAAAGCTCCTGAAGGAACAAAACAGTAAACATAAGTACTTTTTACATTAATAACAATAGCATCTTTGCCACCAATCTTCACTTTTACCTTCGAAACATCTGTTCCGAAATTTTCACCATAAATCAATAGTTTCTGATAGGCTCCTCCTTCTTTCGGAGTAAAATCAGAAATTGCTACAGGTTTTGATGGATCAAAGGCTCCAGTCTCTACATTGTCATCGTCCTTACAACTACAAATGCAAATCGTGAATAATGCCAGCAATATCCACCGCCATTCCTTCAATACTTTTTTCATTTTACATTTCATGTTTTTCATTCTAGTTAATAATAAATGTATAGTTAATTAAACATTTCATCGAGTTTTGTCCATTAACACTTGCATCCAGTATCCTCCAATAACCGAACGCGCTTTAAACCCAACCCATTCACCACTGTCTGTGTGATGCCAATCACTGATAGGTACCCGCGAAGTAGTTTCATTGATATATTTATAGAGTGGATCTATGAATTTCTTGAAAGTTTCTAAATCTGAAGACATAGCAGCTGTCCACATAATCCAGTCAGACTTTGTATACTCTTTGCGGGAGTCCAATGGCAATC
>OAVB01001124.1_pt1 | contig 17681 bp, 10 predicted proteins | sample 1516871 | NCBI WGS metagenome assembly OAVB01 (sample SAMEA2580069, study PRJEB22360) | human gut metagenome | biome: human gut; feature: human-associated habitat; material: faeces | place: Denmark | collected 2008/2010 | reverse complement strand
CATAGGCTTGTTCCCACGAATTTTCCGAGTCCGGCTGGTAATATCCGTAATTGAGTGCCGGTTGAATATCGTAATAATTCATCAGATAGTATCCGTCGCGCGGATATTCATTTTTTACCCAGCCTCCTCTTTCCGGTTTCGGCGGAGTTGTTTTTTTACCTTTCGTCCAAATGTAATAATCGGCATAATGCCCGTTGGGATCTCCATTCGCAGACTCCAGAAACCAAGGATGCTTGTCTGAAGTGTGACCGGCCACAAGGTCGAGGCACACCTTGATACCCTTTGCATGTGCATCGTTTACCAGATTTACTAAATCGGTATTTGTACCGAAACGTGGGTCGATTTTATAGAAATCGGTGATATCATAACCGCCGTCTTCAAATTCGCTGCAAAAGACCGGACTGATCCAGATGGTATTAAAACCTAAATTTTTTATGTAATCCAAACGTGAACGGATACCTTCCAAATCGCCATATCCGTTTCCATCGCTATCCATGTAAGAAGAAGGATAGATATGATATATGGCCGCACTTTCCAGCCATTTGGGATAGTCTCGGGCGGCAAGAAGGTTGCTTGCAAGAGCTATAAAGGTGAAGAATAAAATGATTCGTTTCATCTGATTGTTTTTTGTGGGTTCTATCATTTACCTGTTGAAAACTGAAATTGTGTTACCGTATCTCTATAGTGGTGTTATCATGATATATAATGCTCATCTGTTGTGATGCGTTCAAGTAATTTAAAATCTGTTCAATTGTCTCATCGTTGGCAAATATTGCATCGTATTTTATTGATTTTAATTGGGGGTTGGTGATTACAATTTTCTTTTGGAAATGGCGTTCGAGCTGGTTGGTTATATCTTCCAGCTTTTTATCGATAAAGTAGAACTTACGGGATTGCCCTTGATTAGCTATAGTCGAAATGTTCATTTGCGACATATTTCCGGTAGTTTTGTCGATCTTTACAATATCACCGGGCGCCATGAGTACCTCTACCTGTTTATTGTTGAATTCAGATTCTACGTCTACACATCCTTCGTACAGCATTACTTCAAATTCCGAATCGGATTCATGCGATTGTACGTTGAATTTAGTTCCCAATACTTTGATTGTGGCATTGTTGCATACAACGGAAAACGGATGTTTCGCATCCTTGGTTACCTCTACGTACGCTTCGCCAAACAAATGAACTTTTCTGTTGTGGGTAAAGTCGTTTGCTTCATAAAAAAGGGTACTTGTGGGTTTGAGGTAGACCTTTGTAGAGTCGGGAAGTATCACCATCTTTGAATTGCCTGCCGATGCGTATACCTTTTCCAAATTGATATCGCCGGACCGGGAATTCCATAAATGTGTACCCAATAGGAAACCGCATACCAATACGGTAGCTGCTATTCCCGATATCCAACGGTATATTATTTTTCTCTTTTGAGTGACTTTGGGGGAGCCGATACCTATGCGATGGCATGTGCGGCTGAACGCGCATCTGGCTTTTTGCTCATCTTGATGGGTACATTTTTTCAATAATTCCAGAAGGATGGTATCCAATTCGGTATTATTGATATTGTCTATATACCATTGTTCTATTTTCTCGGAATCAGGGGGTGTAGACTGACTCTCGAAAAACATTTTTATGCTTTCTTTCTCCATATATTTTTTTAATTATTCTTTCCTCTATATAAAAAGAACACATGACATAATATGACTACGTAATCTGATTTTGAAATAGATCTTTTATTGTTGCGCAGATGCATATTTTTTTGCGAAAAAGCGGTCGATAATAAGGGTGATAGCACCGTCTCCACTGACATTACATGCCGGGCCATATCCGTCGAGAGCCAGATAAATGGTCATCATCAAGGCACTTTGTTCCGGCGAAAAACCGAGAACAGATTCCAGTAATCCGATCGATGCCATCAAGACACCTCCCATTACTCCGGGAGCAGCTACGGCAGAAATTCCTTGTAAAAGAATAAAATTGACAAAGAGTGCAAAACTGATATTCATTCCGCTCAGATACATCACTGCAACCGATGTAGTGATAAGTTTGATAGTCGACCCGCACATATGGACTGTAGAACAAAGAGGGATGGTAAAATTGGCGATCTCTTTGGTGGCACCGTTTTTCATGGTACATTCGAGAGTGACAGGAATAACAGCCGAACTGGAGCAGATTGAAAAGCCTGTCAGATATGCCGGAATAATGTTCCATATACATTTAAAAGGATTTTTCTTAGCTATCAGTCCGGCTATGATATATTGGATAATGAGATAGCAGATAGACAGGATGACACCGGTTGCAATGACTTTGATGCCTGTTCCCATGACAGTTGACAGATGACCGGCGGCACTCATTTCGCATATCATTGTGAAGATATAAAACGGCAGGAGGGGAATGATGGCACGTTCAATTGTGAGTTTTACTATTTCTCCGAATTCATCAAAGGCTTTTTTCAGTCCCGGAGCTTTGGTGAAAATGATGCCGACACCGAGCATGAATGATAGAAGGAGAGCCGTCAGTATATCGCAAATCGGAGGGAATTTGATATTGAAATAAGGTTCGAATACTTTTCCTTCCAGCGTGGAAGTGGAAATTTCACCGATACTTAGATAATGGGGAAGCAGGTTTGAAGCACAACCGTATGCAAAAAATCCTGCACCTATCGTCGACAGATAGGAGATAACAATAACACTCAACAGCATTTTTCCCGCTCCGCGTCCTAAGTTGGCAACGGAAGGAGTCACCAGACCTAATACGAGCAAGGGCACGATAAATTTGAGAATTTGCGCAAAGAACACATTGAAGGTCTTAAGTATTCTGATCATAATATCCGGGGCTATCAACCCCAATAACGAACCGATAGTTATCGCAATCAATACTTTAGGGAACAATCCTAACTTTCTTTTTTTCATTTTGTCAATATTTTAATTTAAAGGAACATTCATTCAAGGAACACATTACATCATGCATCTACGTAGCCGGTATTTTTATTTGGTTTGAATATTGTGGCTTGTGACGGCTTGGATTATCAGAATAAAGCATGTTAATGTTTTTTAAATCAGTGTTGGCTTTGTATTGCCGATTACGTATTCAGTGCCTTTTGCTAAGTCTTCATAGTATAATTTTAAAGATACATATATGAAAAAAAACATTCTTTTATCCGGCATTTTACTGCTGAGTTTTTCTTGTGCCGTCGCCCAGGATTATCATGACGATGTTGTCGTGCTGGATTCTGTAAAGGTGATGTCGTTCAATATTCGTTTCAATAATCCGAACGATTCTCTCGATACGTCATGGGATCGGCGTCGGGAACCATGTGCCCGTATGATGGCTCAGTATCGTCCCGACGTGGTGGGGATGCAGGAACCACGCAACGAGATGTGGCAACAAATCTTTGATATGCTACCTGATTACGGTTATTATCGTATAGAGATGAACGACACACTGTCCGATTCCCGTACCGGAGGAGTATTGTTGTTATATCTCCGTGATAAATATTCAGTGGAACGTTCGGGACATTTTTGGTTGAGTGCTACTCCGGAAGTTCCGTCTCAGCCGTGGAATTCGACTGACCGGCATTATCGGGCTGCCTTGTGGTTGCAACTCAAAGATAAAAAAAGCCGGAAAGACTTTTATATTGTCACCACCCATCTGCCCTATAAAAAAGATCCGGTGGATACTGAGGTACGTGCCCGGTGCGCCTCATTGATAAACAATCAGATGAAGACCATCGCCGGTAGGGACGCAACTGTATTCGTAACCGGTGATATGAATGCTTCCTACAATCCCGATGATCCACGACGTGAGAGTCTGACTCCGTTTTACCGTTGGTTCGCTTCTGCCCGGGAAGATGCGGCCGGAACGGATGATCATTCCAGCTTTAATGGTTTCGGACGTGTGTCTCCTTTGGTAAGAGGCAAAAATCTGGATCATATATTCTATCGTAACGCTTGCCCGTTGGTGTTTGAAACGGTTGATAAGCCGGTTTACGGTGTAAGGTGGATTTCAGACCATTATCCTATCATTTGTACATTTACTTATTGATTTGAAAAGATGAAGAAATATAAGATAATTTTTTTGATGTTTATGGCGGTTTTCACTGCTACAATGGCTGCTGCTACCGGATATAAGCTGGTTTCTCCTAATGGGAGGCTTATGAGTGAAATAAATGTCGGTGACAGTCTTACGTTTACTTTTTCTGACGAACGTCAATCGATATTGTCACCATCGACCATTGCTATAGAATGGACGGATGGTACAGTTTGGGGAGCCGGTATGAAAGTAAGAAAAGCACAATGCTTGTCTGTCGATGAAATGATTCCTTCTCCAATGTATAAGAAATCGCAGGTACGAGATAAGTATAACCGATTGGTATTGAACGCGACTGCCGGTTTCAGTATTGAATTCCGGATGTATGATGATGGAATGGCTTATCGCTTCATATCTTCGCTTTCGGGGGAGCATATCATAAAGAATGAAAAGGCGGTGTATCGGTTGTCTCAGAACTTTGAGACATGGGCTCCGTATGTGCGTGACCGTAAGAAACGAAAGAACGCTACCCGTGAACAGCAGTTCTGGAATGATATGCAAAATCTTTATACATATCTTCCGGTGCAAGACTTTGATGCTAATAATCTGTTGTTTACACCGATACTTGTCAATCTGGAGCATGACGAAAAATTGTGTATTGCCGAAGCTGACGTTGAAGATTATCCTGGGATGTATTTAGCCGCAGATAATTGCAGGCCGCAGTTGCAAGGAGTCTTTGCTCCTTATCCGAAGAGTGTGGTGCGGGGCGGGCATAATGACCTTGAATATCTGGTTACTTCGCGGTATCCCTATATGGCAAAGATCGATACACCGCGTACTTTTCCGTGGCGTACTTTCATTGTAACGAAGCGCGATGGAGAGTTGACGGAAAATGATATGGTATACCGGTTAGCTGCTCCGTCACGTATTGCCGACCGGTCATGGATCAAGCCGGGGAAGGTTGCCTGGGAGTGGTGGAATGACTGGGGGCTTTACGGAGTAGATTTCAAAGCCGGCATCAATACAGAAACTTATAAATACTACATCGATTTTGCTTCCGAAAACGGTATCGAGTATGTTATTCTCGATGAGGGATGGGCTACCAAAGGAAAGTGTGATCTTTTTGATGTCGTTCCGGAAATCGATCTTCAGACAATAGTAGATCATGGAAGGAGAAAAGGGGTCGATATTATTTTGTGGGCCGGTTATCTGGCGATGGAACTTAATTTGGAAAAGGTGGTATCGCATTATGCCGATATGGGTATTAAAGGTTTTAAAATAGATTTCCTTAATCGTGACGATCAGGAGATGATTGCTTTTATGTACCGTACAGCCAAAGTATGTGCTGCTCATAAAATGCTTGTCGATTTTCACGGTTGCCCCAAACCGACGGGCATGCAACGTACGTATCCCAATGTGGTCAATTATGAAGCGGTATTCGGCCTTGAACAATTGAAGTGGTCTAAACCCGATGTCGATATGGTTTCTTACGATGTTTTATTACCATACATCCGTATGGTGGCCGGCCCGATGGATTATACGCAGGGAGCGATGTGTAATAGTGTCAAAGGCGGATATTTCCCGAACAGGAGTAATCCGATGAGTCAGGGCACCCGTTGTCATCAGCTTGCAGAATATGTCGTATTCGATTCCCCGCTTAACATGCTTTGTGATTCTCCATCCAATTATATGCGTGAACAGGAATGTATCCGCTTTATTTCCCGGATTCCTACTATTTGGGATGACACTTTCGTGCTCGATGGTAAAGTCGGGGAGTATATCGTTGTGGCTCGGCGCAAAGGTGATGATTGGGATATTGGGAAGTTGGATATCGGAGTATTGGGCGATTGGAATGCTCGTGAACTGACAGTGAAATTGCCGGATGATTGTATCGGGAAACGAATCGAGATATTCAGTGATGGGATAAATGCCCATCGGTCGGCTCAGGACTATCGGAAAACGTCCGGGATATTGGAACAGAATGAGATTGTCATCCGACTTGCGCCGGGTGGGGGATGGGTAGCTTGTATTCAATAAGATCATCCATGCTACAGTCTGAACTATATTCCCAAAGTTATCTATCCAACTTTTAGAATACAGTCAGACTGTAGTATGGGTGATTTTATAAAGGTTTTTGATGCAAAATGGAAACAGATTCTTATTTATCCTTTTACAAATCGGGTAGTTCCTCCTTTCCAGGACAATATATATACTCCGGGATAAAGTCGGGAAATATTGACCGGAGTTTCTCCTGCATTAACTTCACCTAAATGAATGACTGTTGATCCGGTCATGGAGAATATCCTCACATCCTGCAACGCCATAGCAGCAGACAGATATAGAGTCGAACCGTTCTGGTATGTGCTGACCGGACTGGTGGCGGCTGTTTCGGTGATGCCCGTACCTCCCTTGCCATACTCATACGCACCGATCGATGAAGTTCCATCGGTCGAACGTTCTACTCCTCGTTGGTCGAATATAAGCTTGTCTCGCAATTCAATCGTATTGTCTACATCTCCTTTCAATAATTTTTCTTCAAACTGCGATGCCGGCAGCACATTGATTGCATTCGATCCGAAAAAGCGTCTTTTCACCTTGACTGTCTCAATTGAGCCACCGTTTAAAGCCAAAACAGGAACGATATCTCCTTCTACTATATTGCTTTCGAGCATGTTGCCGAGCAATAGGATCGATGCATCGGCCGAAGTTCCTAAAATATCGGTTTCTGCCGGTGTTATACCGATGTTATCGGTACTCGAAAAGATATTATAGCCGGTAGTCGCCGGTTGCCCTGCATTGTAAACATCACCGGTATATATAGAGGTGGAACGGTTGCCGGCAATCACGTTGTTGAAAATGAATGGTGTGCCGTTGTAGATATGTACGGCAGCACCGTAAAAGTCGGCGGTAGGTGTACCGTTTTTATAGCACGAGGCATGGTTTCCGACAATCGTATTGTTGACGATCGAAAGTGTAGATGCTGCATTCAAATTGGCATAGACGGCCGATCCTCCTTTTATTTCGTTGATGACACCGCCGGTAGCTTCTATCCGGTTGTTGACAAAAGTATTATTGACTAAGGTTGTTTTAGAAGCATAAGCCGCTCCGTTGAGTGAGACGGTGCCTCCGTAAGTTGCCCTGTTGCAGGCATACGTGTTGTACCCCAGATAAGCCCACGAGTATCCGGAATGGTATCCGGCAGAACCTTGTACCGCTTCATTTTCAGAGAAGTAGCAACCTGTCATGGCATAGCGCCACCATAGCTCCACACCGGTATAGGCGGTGAAGTATGCACCACCGTTGGCTGATGAAATGTTACGGATAAATCGGCAGCCGGTGCATAATAATTGGCCGGCTGCATAGATTCCCGCACCCTGACCTGTGGATTGGTTGTCGCGAATAATCACATTGTTGAGTATCAGTGGCGAGCCCAGCCCGGCGATGCCTGCACCTGTGGTAACACTTCCGTTGGCGTTTCCTCCCACAATTTCAAAATTGCAAAGCGTCAGTGCACAGTATTTTTGAACGGTCACTACACGATAAGCGTTTTCTTCGTTACCGGTCAATACTCCGTCGGCAATTTCATCATTGCCGTTTATATCTCCCGATAGGACTGTGCGTCCTGTCACTTCTTTAAATGCAGAATCGTAGCCGCCGAATATATCCAGCGAATGGGGAATGTTGAGTGTAGCACTACGGCCTTTTAATAGCTCCGATTCGGTTACGGAATAGTGCCCTTGGGCAACGTAAATGGTATCACCGTTACAGGTGGCATCGACAGCCTCCTGAATATTGCGGAAAGGGGCTGACTTGCTTCCGTCGCCGCCATCAGCAGCGTTTACATCCACATAGCGGGTATGGGAGGCTACGAAAGGCATTAATGAAATGCTTACTATCACAGGGAAATGATCGGAAGGTGTGACACCGCGTCCAAAAGTTTCATTAATGTGATTGTATGTATGCACTTTCATTCCTTTTACCCATACATAATCCAGCCGGGTCCCATCTTTCTTCTCAGGATCCCATTTGCACAAGGTGCCGTCCTTAGGCCACGGAAATGGGGCTTCTGACACTTTGCGGCTGTCCGACAGATAGGCACTGCAAAGGTCATAGAACGGATAGCGTATGGCCGATGAGTTATGGTCACCACATATAATTGCCGGATAATGACCGGAGATGGAACGTACTTTTTCTATGTTAATACGTGTTCCTTCATTACGGGCATCGCTTCCTAAATGATCGAGGTGGGTGATGAAATAGTAAAACAGTTCACTGGTCTCTTTCACTCTTAACTTGGCCCATACGGCAAAACGTTTGTTACCACTGCTGTTGTCCCATGAAATTAGCGATTTGGAGGGGTCTGTACATAAAAAGTAATGTCCCTCTTCAAGAAGGTCGAATTTGTCGGTGCGAAACAATACCGCATTGACTGTGCCTTGATTGGGCACCGTCGACGAGTTACCTCCCCATTCTACAAATGAATACTCCGGAAGTAAACTTTTCATATCCTCTTGTTGCGAACCGGCGTTCATTTCATTGACCCCGACAATGTCGTACTTGAAATCGATAATTGTCCGGGCAACATAGCTCTTGCGGTTATCCCAGCTTAATTCTCCTTGATCGGCAGTTGTTTTGAAACGGATATTGAAACACCCCACATTTAAAGTCGTGGTATTGGCTACACTGACCGTTGGAATGGTCGGTAGAAGCACCCATAGGATGGCAAATAGCCTATATTTGATGTGATAGAAAGCCATATAATAATGATTTATAAAACAAACAAGTCGTCTGCTTCCTGTATCCGAGAGGCAGACGGACCTGTTTAATAAATGAGTGACAATATTATCTGGTAACTTTGAACGTTTGTCCGTTCACGCTAGCCATGTAAATACCCTTTGCAAGTTCACGCAAATCAATCGTATCGCTTTGTGTAATAGATTGGATGCGCATACCTTGTAAATTATAAATATGTATGGTAGCATTATCGGTGAGTCCTACCACCTTGTAGATACCATTACCCGAAGCTTGTAATTTGAGAGAATTCCCCGGGGAGGTCGTATTGGCAATACCGGTCCCATGATTGGTTAAGAAGTCATAAGCTCCCGGGGCAGTTTCACCGTTAACCTCTTCCTGACTACGTTTCGAACCGGTTTGGTCTACTGTAACATCAATCTCGAACGGTAGATATCTGCCTTCATCTTTTAGCGTTTTGATGTACTCTCCGAGTTCGAAGCCATAAAGGGCATAAACCCCGAGCTGATCGAGAATTCCATTATCCACAGGTTTCAATGTCTTGGTAAATCCACCATTCTCTCCGGCTGCTGTTGTACCGAATATTTTTGAATAAGTATTCGGGTTGTTGCCATCCATATGATCATTGTTCCAGTTGATAGCAATAGTAGGAGATTCCATGACCGAGCCGAATGTGCCCAGTATGCTGCCGCCATAAGAATTTAGATAAGCGCTGGAAGGTGTTTTCTCCGTACCGGTAAGAACGATGGCAGCTTTGGCTACCGCACCGTTATCATCGCGTCCCACGATGATCGAATTGCAGATATTCACCGCCGGATCACAGGCAATGCGTATTTGCGACCCCAACCATGAACCGGGGTTAGTGACAGTACCGGTTTCCGTATCTTCGGTATATAGCTCCGAAGGGTCGGCAGAACAGGTATTACCGGCAATGGTACAGTTAATAATATGTACCGCGCGTACATCGTCATCAAAAGAACTGCCATTGGCACAAACTCCTGCACCTTCATAAAAAGCCTTGTTGTCGACGATGGTAGAATTTATGATCCACATATTCTCTCCCGAAGACTGGGCGATGGCACCACCATAACGGGATTCTACTTCATTATTACTGAAGTAGCAACGTTCGATTACGCCATTCGCTTTCTTCGAACTACGGGTGGTACAGCGGAATCCGGCTCCGGTCTTATGCGCTTTGTTGTTGTATACATTGCAGTCTTTTATATGATAAAGTCCGCCATAGATGTGGATACCGGCGCCGATTCCGTCTCCTGCACCTTCGCCTTTGCTTACATTATTATATATATTGCAATACTGGAGCTCGATGGCCCCCTGTGTGCAATAAACGGCTCCGCTTGCATTAGTCGAACCTTCGGGAGAGTATGAACAGGTGAAATCGATACCTATCAGCCGGCAGATATGGGCCAAGTTCTCGGTATCATCGTTCCTTGCCTGGCGCACATGGATTAAGTTGCGGAGGTCGCCTGCGCTCGGCCCCCCGTTTTCATCGAGGTCGCCGGAGAATATCGTGGGTGTGGCCGATGGATAGGCAGGCCATTCGGTAACCGCGCCTTTGCTCTGATCGCATCCTCCTACAAAAACATAACCACGGTAAATACGCCCGGCGTCGGCACCGGGACTGGTAGCATTGTAATAGGTACCGCCTGCAAGAAAGAATACGTCTCCGGTTTTATATCTGGATACCTCGTCGTTTTTTGCAGCAGAGGCATCATTCTCGAAAACGTCGTACATGGTAATCGCTTTTTCCCAAGATGAACCGTCGTTACCTGTGGAGCGTAAACCCGGTACGACATAGTATTCGGCCGAAAAAACGGTTGTAGGAATCAAAATTCCCATTGCGTAGAGTAAGAAATGTTTTAGTTTCATAATTCTCATAGATTTGTTAATAATGTATTGATAAAATCACTTGGAACTTTTAGTGCCTGTTTAAATTTTGCTCAGTATTATTTTAAGAGGAAAGTTTAAACAGGCTCTTATACTTTTGAGGGAGTCCCCAAGGCAGCTTTTTAAGGTTGTAAAGACCTTATGTAGTCTTCATAAATCCGGTGATAGGTGGCAACGAGATCCGTAAACCCATTGACCTCCTTTGCCCTTATTTCGTAGAGGAACGGGCCGGTATAGCCGGCACGGTCAAGCGCCTGAAGAATAAGGGTCCAATTGTTTTTGCCACGTCCCGGGAGCTGATGGCACTCTTTCTCTCCGTCTCCGTCGGCAATATGGACACTCTTTATGCGAGAGCCGAGTGCGGCGATCAGCCGTTCGGGATTTTTAATGTGATTCATGTCGATGGCAGCATAAACATCAGCCGGCATTAAATCCATGATTTCAACCATCTCCTCGACCGTACGGCCCAGCGGGCGTTCTACTCCGGGGCTGCGAAGCAACTTATACCCAAGAAGATTTTCCAGTACGATAATGGCTCCTGTCTCCTTTACATCTTTATTCAGGGAGGTGATGGTTTTTACCAACTGGCTCATGCGTTGCTTGCGTTCGTTGAGGCCCAACCGCCAGCTTGGATGAAACAGTATAACTTCCGGCTCCAATACACCGACAACATCAATATAGCCACGGTAGGCATTTTCCGAATGCGAACGGATCGCTTCGTCAACGTGCGACGGGTCACAGTCGGCCCCATAAGGCATATGTATCGACCAGATGTTGATTCCGGCACTGTCGGCATCGTGTTTTACCCGGCGGAACTTCTCTTTTAATTCGGCATTTGGAATAGGATGATCTCCATTGACCAAGCCGGTGAGAGAAATCTCTATGTCGGAGATACCTGCAGACCGCGCTTCTTTCAGATTTTCATAGGTCAGTCCCTCTAAACCGCCGAAAACGCTTATGGTTGTTCCTATACGCAACTTCTGCGGAGTGCGTACTTCATCTCCATTCATGGTATCCATGCAAAAACCGCTTATGGAAACCATCAAGACAGATATCCATGCATAGATTGATTTTCTTTTTAACATACTGTTTACTTGTAATTTAAAACTTAGTAATAGCTTATTTGTGAGTAACGATTAAAAATCAAGTCCATCGTCCCAGCCGGTGTTCTGTGTAATCATGCCTTTGGTAAGTGTGCGTTCATTGCTTGGAATAGGATAGAGATAATCGCGGTCCTTATTGAAAGCCCTCATCAATTGTCCGTGAGCCAGGATATAGCCGGTCTCTCCTTCTGAAAGGAATATATCCTGATTTATTTTCAATGGAGTTACTCCCGGAGCAGGAATACGGCGGTCCAGATAAACCACAAAGTCGATTTTTCCATTACCATCCATGTCATAACGGCCTTCACCGGGTACATAAGGACCATAAAATGGCTGGGCCAGAAGCTGACCTTCACGCCATCGGCATAGATCGGAAAAACGGATACCTTCACTTACCATCTCTATCGAACGTTCCCGGCGGATCTCAAGAATAACTCCTTTATTGGGGCTACTGTCTACATTCTTATATCCATAAAGTTCAGATGTAAGGAACGGGTCGGGATCAGCATTTGCAGCCGATTTATTCAGATGAGGCATCCCTACGCGGTCTCGGATTAAATTGACAGAGTGATCGAGATCGTCTTGTGTCAATGTCCCTAATTCGGCTTTGGCTTCGGCGTAATTGAGATATACTTCGGCCATACGGTAAATAGGCACATCTATTGTAGAGGCATTGATATAATTGGGTCCCGAAATATACTTCAGCATCGGATATCCTGTTACGGTATTGGCAAAATTGAAAGTTCCTTCTGTACCATCGACGTATTGGGCATTTTGTGTCAGTACTGTCTGTGCAAGGCGGGGATCGCGCTCTTTTGTCTCTTCAGTAAATGGCATCGTTGCCCATCCCTCTCTATCGGTGAAGCGGCTGCCGTCTTGCATTAAATAAGAGAAAACGAGTGCTTTGGTATAACCGGCCATACCTTTGGACGGCATCAGTGCATAGGCGTCGACTGCATGTGCGAAATTACCCCCATAACAACGTGCAAGGATCACTTCCTGTGCAATGGCGTTTTCTGAAGTAAAGAGCGAATAATAGGGATTTTTCCCTGTCGAGTAGATAGAATACTTTTTATCATTCATAATATCAAGTGACGCATTGACGCATTCCTGCAAGATAGCTTCATAAGGTAAGTTGTTTTTATTAAATGTGTGGCCGGCATGGTATTTACGGAAAGTACCTTCAAAAAGACACGCACGCGATTTTAACGCAAGGGCTGCATAACGCGAAACTTTGTAAATAGAGGATGATGCCGGAAGATTTTCTGCCGCCTTATCACAGTCTTCTATAATATGATTTATGATGACGTCGCGACTGTCGCGCGGCTTGGCCAGAAGTTCATCTTGGTCTGATGCCAATACTTGGTCATACCATGGCACTTCGCCAAAGCGTTTCAGCTTTTCAAAGTAAAAGTAAGCGCGCCAGAAATAAGCAACACCATCGTAGCGTTTGCGGGCGGTTGCATCTTCGCAACGGTGGGAGTTCTGAAGATAATAATTGATATATCTCAGATAAGACCATGACCATCCTCCACCGGAGGAAGGAACAGTGCGTGTCAGCCCTACTACGACATCGCTTTGAGACAGACCGTCGACAATTAGGTTGGATGGTTCGTCATACAGATTGACTGCGGTGGGTTCCATGAGGTAAAACTGGTTGGTATAAAGTTCCAACTCTGACTCTGTATGAAAAAAAGTGTCGGGACTGATGGAATCCTTAGGAAACTCATTAAGGTCACACGATGCAAAGCCTGTTAATAAGGCGGCGGATATGAATATATGTTTTATAGTACGCATAGCTGGTTTGTTTTTTTAGAATGTAATATCGATGCCAAATGAGAATACCTTGCTGAAATTGTATACTTCACCGGAGTTCTCAATGTAAGATGAAGATGAAACTGCCGCTTCGGGGTCGATGTATTTACAGTATTTTTTCATCGGCGACCAGTAAGCAAGATTCTCTCCGGTAAAATAAATGCGTATCTGCTGAAGATATTTTTTTAATACCGGAAGAGTATAACCTACTGTCAGGTTCTTAAGCCGCAGATAGGCCACGTTCTGAATATACCGGTCATTAGGTGATGTCAGAGTATAGTGGGAATTGGTGTTATCGGAGTATGCTTCATAACCGCGAGGGAATGGAAAGTATGCATCCAGATTATCTTCACTCCATACCTGATCTACCAATTGCTGGCTTAAGAATGTATTGTGCGGACGACAATAGGGACCCCAGAAAAGATTGGCCTGGCCGGAGCTGGGATACCAGTTGCGTTTGCCTACACCTTGAAACAGGATAGAAAAATCAATACCGTTCCACGAAAAATCACCACCGAATGTATAAGAGTATCTTGGAAGTGAATTACCGATGATTACCCGGTCTCCCGGATCTTCGACAGTGTTTTTCCCGATGGAAATTTTATTGTCGCCGTTGAGATCCAAGAATTTCGGATCACCTGCATGAAGTCCCTTACGGGTGGCAGTAGCATCGATGCGTTTGGTAAAGTAGGAACAGTCCACTTTTTGGGTATATTCTGCCGCTTCTTCATCCGTACGGAAAAGACCATCGATTTTATATCCCCAGATATCTCCGAGTTTTTCGCCTACATAGTGTTCCGAAATTAGTCGGGTATCATTGTCGAACCGGGTGACTTTGGTCTGGTAATCGCCAAGGCCGGCACGTAATGAGTAAGAGAATGGCCGGTTAAGCAGAGTCGTTCTGTCACGCCAGACGAAACTGAGTTCCCAACCTTTGGTGCGCATATCGGCAGCATTGGTGCGCGGTTCGCTTGCACCGTAAACTCCGGGGAGCGATGCGCCCGGCATCATCATGTCGGTAGTGTTGCGTACGTAATAATCGCCGCTGAATGTCAGCCTGTTGTTTAGGAAAGCAAGGTCGACTCCCCAGTCATACGTCGTTACTTTTTCCCATGTTAAATCATTGGCTACAGGGGCGTCTTCACGAGCGTATGTCAGTTTATCCGTACCGTTGAATGTAAAATCTCCATTGGTGAGATTGGTATTGATCTTTTGAACAAACAGATAGTCAGATACCTGTTGGTTGCCAAGGCTGCCGATAGAAAAACGTATTTTGGCATTGTTCCACCATTGTCGCATAGGTTCCCAGAAATTTTCCTGACTGATACGCCATCCTACAGAACCTGAAGGGAAGTATCCCCAACGGTTGTGACTCCAGAAGCGCGACGATCCGTCGGTACGGCCGGAGGCTTCGAACAGGTATTTGCCATCGTAGTCATAATTGATACGTCCGAAGACACCAAGTGTCTTATATTTCGATTGTCCGCCACTGACGGCATAAGTCGATCCGGCTGATAAGTTGAAGTCATTCAGGTCTTCCGAAAGATTTCCATCAACCGATATTGCATTCTTGCGGTAGTAACGGGTGTCATATTGCATACCACCTACAATCTTGAAGTTATGTACTTTATTCCAAGTGTGTGAATAATCGGCAAATGCTTCAAATGTCTGTTTATAGAGTGACTGGTTAGTTTCTTGAAGGTCGTTACGGAACTTGCTGGTGGTTTCCCATGAAATCACGCCTTCATGTGAAGAATACGGTGCATTATTATAGCGATACTGTCCGAATTCATGAGAAAAACGATAGGCATGACTTAAATGTAGGGTTAGCCCTTTAACGATATCTAATTCAAGGTTGTTTTTAATCGTCGCTTCATTTACTACCTCTTCGTTGGACGTTTTTCCATAAGTAAGCATCAGATTCATGTCACCGAGTACACCGGCTCCTTGATTTACTATTTCAGTGCTGTGTACGATAGTTCCATCAGGATTTCTGGGGACAAATAACGGAGAACCTCCCATGGTTACGTTACGAAATGTCGTTTGCTGGTTTTTCATTCCCGGCCACCACATTTTACCATAAAAAAAGTTCAGGTTGGTACTAAAGCGGGCCCATTTTGTAATGTTGATATCCAGTTTTCCGCGAATGCTGTAATTGTCATAAGGGTCATTCTGCTGGTTCATAACCCCTTGGGTATTGTAATAGCGGCCGCTGACGTAGTATTTCACCCTGTCATTTCCCCCTCTTATCGATACATTATGCTCATGTTGCATGCGGGTACGTTTGTAAATGTAATCGTACCAATCGAAATTTCCGTAATACTTGTATGTTCCGTCTTCTTCGGTTACTACCCATGGGCGGGCGGGATTTTCCGTCTTATCGCCGCGACGCATCTCGAGTTCGTTCCAGTCGTCCTCATCATATTTAAGGTAGTTTATCCCTTTATTCGAATAATAGAAAAAGCGGTCGACTACTTTGGCCCAGTCGTAACCACTGGTTATGTAGTCGGTACTCGTGGTGTTTTTTAATAAACCGAAACGGCCGTTATAAGTAACCTTTACGTTCGAATCACTGCCGGTTTTAGTAGTAACCAATACTACGCCGGCTGAGGCCTTTGCACCGTATACCGAAGCTGCTGCAGCATCTTTTAATATGGAAACCGATTCTATATCGTTAGGGTTGAGTCTGTTTAGTTCCATTTCTACACCGTCGACAAGAATGAGCGGGGTTCCTCCGTTTAAGGATGCGGCACCGCGAATATCTATTTCATAACCCGAATCGGCCCTACCGGTATTAATACCGATGTTTAGTGATGGATCCAGGCCTTGCAGGGCTTGTGCAGCCGAAGAGACAGGACGCCCGTTGATCTCTTCATTTCCGATAACTCCGACAGCTCCTGTCAGGTTTACCTTTTTTTGGCTGCCGAATCCGACTACTACTACTTCATTGAGTATAGTCGAATTTTCAGTCATGGTAATATTCAAAACGGTCGAGCTACCTACTTTTATCGAAATATCGGAAAAACCTACATAAGAAAATTTGAGTGTTTGTCCCGGAATCGCTTCAATGGAATAATCACCGTTTACATTGGTGATTACGCCTTTGCCCGATTCGGGATTTTGGACGGTAACACCGATCAGTGGTTCTTTATCTGCACCGTTTATCACTCTCCCGGTAATCAGGCGTGGCCTTTGTGTCGCAGGTGTATTCCCGGTAGGTTGTTTCCGGCTTTGGATGACAATACTTTTGTTGGTTACCGTATAGGTGACATTTTGCCCCGTAAATATATGGCTGAGTATTGTACTTATGGATTCATTTTTAGCTGAGACTGAAACTTTACGATTCATATCTACCTCATTCGATTCTACTGTTACGGAAAATCCATATTGCTGTTGCAGTTTCAATACAGCTTCGCGTACAGTCACATTCTTTACTTGAAAATCAATACCTGTAGCAAGTGCCTTACCGGGAAGCAGTACACTGATAACCAGCGTGAGCACTATGAAAGTGTTTCTCATAATTGATTGATTTAAATGATAGCTGTTGTACATGTTATAAGATTTAATTATAATTGATTGATCGGAATTGATTCATTGACATTGTTTTCATTTGTCATAGCAGGGGTGTTTTTTAGTATTTCATAAAATGCTTCATCCTATCTATATTATTGGACTTAGTTTTCTATGAGTCGTCGTCCCATCGTTTCCGGGTGGATGAGGGAACTTGGTCTTTCATTGTATTGGATGGTAGTTTTCTTATCATAAAAGAAACTGATATAGATGGTTTTACTTAAAGAACTCGTGATAGGAAGAGATTACGTAACGGGGAGTTGTTTTTTTGTTTCAATTCAGTATCTCTTACGTGAATTGGTTGTGAAATGCATGTTTTTATGGATAGATAAATTGTGATATTTTATCCACAAATGTATTTGAGTGACATTAATGGCGTTGTATGTTGTAACGGTTTTCCGGTATGTAAAAATAAAACAATATATGATCTTCTATTTTTTCTTTCTATTTAGTGTGTAGATGATTAAAATAATAATATATTTGCGGCGGGTTTTTTATTTTTAAAAAAAACAA
>OAVB01001103.1_pt1 | contig 17948 bp, 15 predicted proteins | sample 1516871 | NCBI WGS metagenome assembly OAVB01 (sample SAMEA2580069, study PRJEB22360) | human gut metagenome | biome: human gut; feature: human-associated habitat; material: faeces | place: Denmark | collected 2008/2010 | reverse complement strand
CGAACTGATAAATCTCAATCCGGCAGAGATTGAGAAACAGCGTTTGAGCGGACGGCTACGTTTTGCAGAAGAAGAGAACGGGACAAAGCATTATTCGATTGTGGATATTATCAACCTGAAAGACTCGATTGACTGGAAGGTAATCAACAGGCAGGTGGAAAGCCTTTCCTTCGAGGAAGAGGAATGATGTAATTTACGGCTGACAGACAAGGGCACGGTGGGCAAGGTCGGATTTATCCGGGTGCCCGCCGTGCCTTTGTCCTTTCCTGAGAAGCGGCTCTTTGCTGTAACCTGCGGAAGTGGAGCCTGCGTAGCTTCCGGGGGGTACAGCAATGTGCCGCAGGAAACATTAGGATATTTTTTTCAGTTCCCTTGTCGGATTTGCGATTTCCATAGACGGTACATGTTTTGCCTGCCGTGGTAAATCCGGAATCACGTCACTGCCACTGACAAGCCTTTGCTCCTCAGGTTCTTTACCTTCTACATTTTCATGCCGTCCTACCGGTTTAAGGGTAAGCTGTATCTTCCGGTTCAATGTGGCAAGCTCTTCACCCAACTTTTTGATTTCTCCCTCTTTGGGCCATGAGGCCGCCACTATTTCCCGCAAGACCGGAATATCTTTCGACAACTCCGCATTTTCCTTTTCCCGTTTCTCTATCATGCCGGGAATACGTTCCAGCGCATTGATGAAATACATTACGGCCAGTTTGGGGTCTTTGGCTATGTAGCCGTTGTGATAGGTATATTTGATACCGTCCAGTCCCTCGACCATGAACTTGTTATGCAAGGCCTGCGTGTCTCCGTCACAAGTCTTTTCGGTACGGACGAGGATACGAAAATCGAACAGGGTGCCGATTTTCATGTAATCGTCCTCCGTCCGGGCTTTCTGATTGATTACGGCAAGCCGGTTTCCGAGTATCTCGATATTGTCCGAGTCCACACCGTCCAGTTTCAGGGGATTGGGACGAAGCCCGGTTTCCGCATCTACCGGAGCCACTTTATTGAGGTATTCCCAATCTCTGGTAAAGCGTCCGATGAAAATGTTGTTCTTCTCTATTCCGGCGGTCTTTTCATTCAGCTTTCCTTTCGCGTTTCCTTTATTACGGTGATACGCCTGCCTTTCGCTTTCAAGGACTGCCAGTTTCTTGTCCAGTTTTGCCTTTTCCAACAAATCGTCGTTGCCTGAAAGAATGGCCACATATTCACTGAAATTGCCTCCGCCGTTTTCGTCTATCGCCCCTTCGTCAATGGTACGGGCGGCCAGATTGCGGCTTTTAAGCTGGTTGATGAACACCTGCTTGTTTTGCAGCAGGTTGAACTTGTAACTGTCCAGAGACTTTTCCACCGCATAGATGTAACAGTCCACTTTATTGTCTGCATATTGCTTGGCAATGACATTGCCCTTTCTTACCGCCCGTCCGTTACGCTGTTCCAGATCGGACGGCCTTCAGGGTATGTCTAAATGATGGATGGCCACGGCGCGTTGCTGCGCATTGACTCCCGTTCCCAATTTCTGGGTGGAGCCGAACAGGAAACGGATGCGCCCGGAGTTCATATCGCTGAACAGTTCCTTGCGTGCGTTGTCGCTATTTGCTTCCTGAATGAACTTTATCTGCTTTTCCGGAATATTATGGTCTTCCACGAGTTTGCGCCTTATCTCACTGTAGATGTTCCACTGATCGGGTTTATAAGTACTCAAGTCTGAAAAAATGAACTGTGTGCCTTTCTGGTCGAGATATTTATAGTAATATTCCGCAATCTTGGCTGCGCAATGAGACGCCTTGTTTCCCGGATTATCGCCGTATTCAGGGTCTATCAGCCGCATGTCAAGCGACATCTTGTTCGAGTAGTTGGTGGCGATCAGCATCTGTGCCTTCTCCTCCGCTTCGGACAGAGGCTCCCTGTCTATGTAGGTCGCATCCCCGGTTTCGGCGAACTTTATCAGTTTTTGAATGAAAACCTCCTGCTGGGGAGTGGGCGGTATGTGATAGAGTTGCTCGTTGAGTTCCGGCCTGTCAACCCCTACGTCTTCAGCGGTCTTGTAATCGGTTATTTCCGCATAGAAATTGGCGAGTTCCGGCACCTTGATAAAATAGCGGAAACGCTCTTTCTGCACCACCTGGTTGGTCACTGAAAATTCAAAGTCCGTGCTTTTCTTCGCATAGACTGCGGCCCAGCCGTCAAAGCAGGTAATCCCCTGCCGTTCCATTTCCTTCGGACGGAGATATTTGAAAAGGAGATAGAGTTCTGTCAGGCTGTTGGAGATGGTCGTACCGGACAAGAAAGTGGCCCCCAAATCCCTGCCCGTACGCTCCTGTATGGTACGGATGGCGAAAAGCATGTTCATGGCCTTCATGCTTCCCTCGGGATTGCCCAGGCCGGAAACTCTTGCATGGCGTGTGTTGAACATCAGGTTCTTGAAATTGTGCGATTCGTCAACGAAGAGGTGGTCGATGCCCATCTGTCTGAAATCTGTAACATCATCCGTCCGGTCCTTTATATCCTGTTCCAGCTTTTCAAGTTTGGCCTCAAGGTTTTCCTTTCTTTTTTCCAGCCCCTTTTTTATCCAGCCGGTCACTTCATTGCCCTGCTGCTCGAATACGGCGAGATTCTCTTCGATGCTGTCTATTTCCTGCGTATATATTTTCTGCTGTATTTCGGGGGACTGGGGTATTTTCCCGAACTGGTCGTGTGTCAGGATGATACAGTCCCAGTTATTATTTTTGATGTCATGGAATATTCCGACACGCTTCTCCGGCGTAAAGTCCTCCTTGCCCGGATACAGCACTCTGGCATTCGGATAGGCCCTCTTGAACGTGTCGGCTATGTCATGCACATTGCTTTTGAGTCCGATAATCATCGGCTTGTTCGCCAGTCCGAGACGTTTCATCTCAAAGGCGGCTATACACATGATAAGGGTTTTGCCCGTACCTACCTGATGGTCGATTATCCCGCCTCCGTTCATCTTCAGCATCCATACGGCATTTTTCTGGCTGTCGTACAGGGACGGTATGCCCAGCCCTTTCAGGTCAAGGAACGGGAAGCTTTGCAGGGAACCGTCGTAATCGGGACGTACATAGCAGTTGAACTTGCGGTTGTACATGTCCGCAAGGTTCTGCTTGAATTCGGGCAGCTGTTCATTCAGCCAGCCGGTGAAGGCGGAACGTATCTCGTTGATTTTGGTGTCGGCAAGCTGTATGGCCTCCGCATCCCGTACCTTAATGTCATTGCCCTCCTTGTCCTGTACGGTCTTGGTTATGTCGGGTACGGTGTTGTGCAGCGCATGTTTCAGCAGGTCGTTTCCGTAATAGCCTCTCTTTTCCCCTTTCACATAATATCTGTCGGTGATGTTCGCGTTGGTGCTCTCGAAGCTTACGCTGAACTCGTCGATGGATTCCGTATAGTGGATATGGGCCTTTGTCTCGAAGAGGTATCCGGCGAATTCCTCATATACGGACATGGGTATCCACCGTTCTCCCAGGTTGAAGTCAAGCTGTTCGAAACTTATGGGCTCCGGTATGGCTTTCCGAAGGGCCTCCAATGATTTTCTGCTCGCTCCGTCATCGGGATAGTCTCTCAGGTGGTTCTCTATCCATTCTGCTTTGGCGATCACATTGCCCGCTATGAAACGGTCCTTGATTTCATGGCTCTTCATCATGGGATTGTAGAAGATGCGCTCTTCCAGCTGTTCGAGCAGTTCCTGCCTGCCGATGTCGCAGAGATTCTCCATATATTCCAGATTGACCTCGCCGAACTTGTTCAGGGATGCCGCAAGGGCTTCCTGCGGTGTATCCACATGTGTCACCTCGTTGGCGTTGAACGATACGGGCACGGTGAATATGTCCGCCTTCTGTATCTTCCCGTTGACGGAACGCTCCAATGAGAGCATTTCCCGTCCTCCTGCATCCAACAGCAGGAACTTGGCGTTGTCCTTTCCGTTCAGCTCCCTGAACATGCGGTGGAAACGGTCATACTGCCGGTTCAGTTCCTCCCTTAGTTCCGGCTGTTCGGTTTCCGTTTCGGCTTCCGCATTGTAGAGATTGTGGTAGGCTTCACGGAGCGGGATATAGTAGGCGGCCCGGTATTGTTGTGTGACAGTCAGCCTGAGCGGATGGAACTGTACTTCGGGAGTACCCAATCCCTGCAAATACCCGTATTGCTCACCGGCTTTCACGAGAGAGCCGTTCTTGTATTCGGGGCGTATTTCTCCGGTAAACGGACGTGGTTCCGTTTCTTTTTTCCGTTCTTCCTCGAACCGTAGTCTGCGTTCCTGCCATTTCGCTTCCGCTGCCGCCTGTTCCCCGGTCATTTCTTTTTGTGAGACGGCTTCATCATACATGTTCTCTTGCGAGAACAGATTGAACATTTCCGGTTCGTTTCCTTTTCTTTTGCGGGATGCCGACGCTGTCCGGCCCGGTGATGGCCGGTTTTCCATCATCTGCACCTCCGCTTCCTCCTCGTCCGCATAGGCGGCAAACAGATTAAGCATGGGTTCATAAGGCTTGGTTGACAAGAGACTTTCTTCCTGCATCTCCTGCCGGTGCTCCACTGCTGTTGTTTCCGGTGCGACTTCCGGTCCGGTTTTTAGGGCAGTGGAAACACTGGAACGGGACAGGTTTTCTTCATAAAGTTTCCGGTCAAGATGGTTCCCCACATCTTGTGCCAATAACTGCCTGAGATGTTCGGAAATGGCTCCGATCCCCCCTTCATGGGTAAAATTCATGGCCGGTTGTCCGTACATGTTTTTACCCATAGATACGGAAGTATGGACGATGTGGTCCAAACCGGCATAGCTGTTGTTTATATGGATACTGTCGGATATGATGCGGGTCTCGATAAAGTTCCGTTCCTTTTCAGTCAGTTCCGACTTTCGGGTATTCTTCTGCAACACGATCAGGTCGCTGCCTACTTCCGTACCCGCATCGGTAAACAGATTGTCCGGCAGACGGATGGTAGAAACGAGATTGGCATGGTTTACCAGCCACTCCCTGACGGGACGGTTCTGTGGCGAGTCCATGACGCCCGAAGTCGTGATATAGGCCAGTATTCCGCCTTCGTGTAACGTGTCCATACCTTTGAGAAAGAAATAGTTGTGTACGGCGGCAAGTGAGGATTTACGCACGACGTCTTCGCTCCGGTCAAAATCCCGGTCATAAACTCTGGTATTTCCAAACGGGATATTGGATGAAACCATATCGAAGTAGTTGTTATAATAGGGCTGTATGGACTGGAAACCGTCTATGGTCACCCTGCTTTCCGGATAGAGGGATGAGAGGATTTTTCCCGTGAGCTTGTCTTTCTCGAAACAATGGATTTCGGGAACATCCTTCAAGCCGCTGATAAACATGCCCGTTCCGGCAGAAGGGTCAAGAAAACGTCCCGGACGGATTCCCGGTACCTGCAAGGATTCCTGCATGGCCGTTACCACCGGTTCCGGTGTGTAAAAGGCTGTGAGAGCGGAGTTTTTAAGGCTTTGGACGTATGCCTTGTATTCTTTCCCGTCTTTGGAATACTCACGCAACAGTTCATGCAGCAGTCGGACTTGGGGAAACAGTTCCCTGTCTGTCGTTCATCTTTCAATGTCCGTGTCTTTTTCCGCCGGATTCAGGATGCACTTCAATCCCCCGAAACCCGAATAACCGTTCAAAACTTTGCGTCCCTCTTCCGTGAGACAAAACTCCGGGCGCATGAATATCAATTCAAGTGCGGCTATGTTGTCCGCCAAATGTTGTCGTTTGTTATATGCCATATTGTTCTATATAAAATTGTATGAAACCTGTAAGTTCAACGGTAAGTGTATGATAGGACGGGGATGATTCAAACCGGTCGTCTATGGGATATTTGCTGAATACTGTTTCTGCGGGCGACAATACTTTCAGGCAGAAACCCGCCCGTTTTTCGGGCCGCACTTCGGGAAATCACTCCGACACGACCTCGAAAACCGTATCGAATTTGGAAAAGCGCAAGTCCTGATAGAGAACGGCCTCGGCCAGTTGCAAAGCCTGCGTAACGGATAAGCCGTCATGTATGGCACGTTCGTAGCTGCCTGCCGCCTCGTCGGCCCGCGCCCGGACAAGTGCTTTGTCACCGGCAATATGCGGATGGCTTTCCTTTAAATAAAGAAGGAGAGTCGTCTCAAAATAGGACAATTCTCCGGTTGTGGTATTTTTATCTTGTATAATCATTTGTTTTCGCTTTAAAATGTTAATCGGATATTAAACATATACCCGGCCGCCATAAAAGAGAACCGGGTATATATCTGATGTAAACATGAATAATCCGCCTGTTACATGACTGAAAGGCTCTTTTTTGACTGGGCCTTTACAGACGCCACATGGCGGGGTGCCTGCTGTTTCCCCTCTTTTTTCTTGTCGTTCTTCCTACCCTCAATGGTGGGCTTGTATTCACGGGCGTTACGTCCTATCAGCAGTTGGTTGCTCTTGTTGCTGAAACGTACATCATCGGAAAATACCCTGCCTTTGTAGCGCATATTCTCAACGAACACCATTTCATGGTTCTGGAGCATCTTCTTCTGTTCAGGTGTGATTTTGGCACCCATGATAGTGTCGTTGACCTTCAGTTGTTCGCCGGACTGCTTGAATGCGATGTCCATAATTCTCGGATCAACGAAAGCGACACCTGAAAGCAATGTGTCGTTTTTGCGCTGTATGTCGTTGATGGGAAGCTGTCCGCCTGACGCGAGAATTTGCTTCTGTTTGTCATCCAGCCTTTTTCCGTAGATATAATCGGGTATCTTGATGGCATCCACCGGCATGGTAATGATACGGTTGCTCGGTTCATGAAAGGACACATAACAGTTGCAGACCGTTCCCGTATGGGTATCCTTCATCTCCTTGACTGTTCCCAAAGTTCCGGTGTCTTTAAGCGACTGCTTTTCCTCGTCGGTGAATACTCCTTTATAGGCAGGCAGGTCATACTGCGGTTTGTCGAGCCTGCTTAGAGTTTTCAGTTGCACCTTGCCGTCCTCCCCTTTGACACAGAGGAAACAGGCTTCTCCCATATCCTTCTTTTCACCGTTCACTTCCTTACTGATGGGAAAAGCCTTTGAGGTAATTCTTCCTTTCAGCATTTCGCCCATGCAATGGTTGTCAAACAGCAGTTGCTTGTCAATTCCCAGTGCGGAGAGCTCTTTCCACGGGAGCTGGTGTTCATCGAACTTATACCGGCGGGCAAGTTTGGCGATACGCCCTTCATCGTTGAGTTCGCTGTTCTCCACCAGTTTTTTGCCTTCCACTCCGGGGTCTTCCCCTTTTCGGATCTGAACTACGGCATTCAGCGTCTTGTCCAATACGGCGAGAGGTATCAGGAAGAAACTAAAACTTGTGGGATTTTCGTACTGGTTCTTGAAATTAGTGAAGAATAGTTCCAGCGGTGAGGTACGGTCCAGTTTAAGGAAACTGCTGCTGTTCTTTTTGTCGGGTGGCACGATTTCGAGACTGCCGTCCTGCTCGTTCATTTTGGAAACGACTGCGGTCTTGTTCGTTCGCTTGTCAAGGATGGCCATTACATGCTCGTCCTGGCTCTGTTCTTGTTGTTCTTGCTTTTTCTTAGCCATAAAATCAATAATTTAAGTGATACAATAATTAATCAATACCGGGTAAACTTTAGCCCGTCGGTGCGAATGTAGAACATTTAAAAACAAGTTATTACGAATGAATAAAGGTCAGGAATGGTTGGCGGTGTCTGGCGGGAAATGGCGTGGTGCGGTAAAAAAAGAAAGAGAGTCCCCGGGAATAGGAACTCTCTTTCTGTCTCAATTTCTTTTCATGCTATATGGAAGACTCCACCTTTCCGTCATCTATGGTAGATTGCATTGCATCCTCTTTCCGCTTCTTATCCTTTTCTTTTTTCTTCTGCTGTTTTTTTATTTCCAGTTCTTTCAGAATTTGTTTCAATGGTTTCACCACTTCGGGAGTGTCCTTCTTGAAATGTTTGAAATAGATTTCTTCAATAAACTGTGGTAGCGGAGTTTTCCACGGTTCCTGCTTGTGGTTGTCAATCTTTCCCAATTTGTCAGGATTCAATCCGAGTTCTCGTGCCATTTGTACATGGGCATCCGATAAACGGTGCCTCTTCTGGGCTATTATCCATTTTTCTATTTGAGATTTATTCATTGCCATAGCTGTAATGCTGTTTATTATTCCTTATACTTCTCCCAATAGGGAAATAACCTTTCTTTTATCAGACTGACCGACGTTTCAAAATCCGGTTCCGTCTTCCCGATTTTCTTTATGAAACTTTTCCATAACATTTGAAACCGGGGATTCTTGGGAAAATCATCCCTAAACAAGGGATGGTTCCCTTCATATACGGTTCCTCTGTTTTTCAAGGTGGCGTGGATTGCTTTCTCCAGCATGTCGCTATCCAGTGTATTATTATATAACAAGGTATAGAGGTCATAGAAATCCTTCATGCGGCTGTTGTTTTCCGACAGTTCAATCATCGCCTGAAATTTCTCTGCCACTACCGTTTCCAGTGAGTAAGCCATGATACTGACGGCGGGCAGTCCGTCCAGCAACAGAGGATATTCCAGTTCCTGCGGTTCGGGAGTGATAACGTCACCGAAACCAATGTCCATAGCTATTTTCTGACGGGCTGTATCCAACTGCGCCGTTACATGCAGTCGTATGCCTTTATATACACGGTTTTCATTGATTTCTTCCGTTTCGATACTATCCGTATCAAAGACGGTTCCGTCTTCCTTGCAGGGTATGCCGCATATTTCGGAAAAAGCCTCTTCAATAATCTTTTTGTCGTTGTTGATGCTGCTCCCGAGAAAGTCTATATCGAGTGTAGGTCGTGCCTTCAACTGTTCATGGGCATAGAGTAATGCACCTCCTTTCAGGTAAAAGCGGTTCTTGTACTTGCTCTGTGCAAGACGGTATAGAAGACGCTCCTGTACATAGCGTATCAGTAGCGGTTGATAAGGCAGTCCTTCCGCTTTCGACAGATTCAGGAGCTTCGCCTTTACGGACTTGCCGTAGTCTTTCGATTCTTTTGTCATAGTTGGATTTCCAGATATTTGTTGAGTATTCCGGCTATCCGCATGGACTTGGCATAAGCGGCCAGCCGGGTTATATTACGCTCCTTGCGTGACAGGTAGTTTTTCAATATCTCGGAACTCACGTCAATTCCGATTTTATTCCGGTAACGGATGGCATCACATACCGATTTCTCCATGTCGTAAATAGGTATTTCAAAACCGTCTATCTGCTGACGGACAATGCCTACGCCATAGATGGAACGATCCCAATAATTGAGTATGATGAGCGGGTAGTCGGGCAACGTTATCTTTTGTTTTCTCGGTATGGCAACATAGAAACCTTGCGGTATCTGTGTAGTCAGTCCGTAGTGTGCCCATGCGGAGTAAAGGCACAACACCCCATCGGGTACTATCTTTTCAAGGTCAATCATGGTTTCCGCCATTGCATCCTCCATGCAGTACACGCCCGGTTTCAGACGGATTATCTCACCCGATTTCACGGCTTCCAGCAGCCGGTAATACAGGTAACGGTTGCTGATAATCTCCTTACGGGTGATATATCCTCCATGTTGCTCTATCAGAAGTCTCAATTTATCATCCATATTATTCTTGTCTTATGTGTACAAATATACGGCATTTATTTCTAAGTGCCGTAGTTTTGTACATATTTTCTTTTGAAGAAAGGATGTGAGTAGGGGTATGATTAGTTTGATCAGACTTCTCCGAGTGCCTATTCAGATGTATGAGAAATATATAAAAGTCAATGTTTATTCGCGATATAATATCAAAAATCACAATATAGTTTATCTTTTATAATAAAGATTGCTATATTTGCACTTAATGGATTTTAACGTAACCAATAATAGAATGGATGTTCAAAATTAAATAAATGTAGAAAAATGGGAGAGCCTGTTACTGTGGACGAATTTATAAGTCGGCATAAGGCCGACTTGCAACAAGCTGGTTTTGATGATCAGTTTGCTAGTTTTGTATATTTTCTTCTGAGCATAGATGGTGGTGATGAAATAGTTTATGAAAAAGAAGATGATATTGTAGTTCATCGTATCGATGGTTGTAGATGGCTTATACAAGTTAAGCATTCTGTAGATAAAGATACTAAAATGACTGATGCTGATTCAGATTTTTGGAAAACAATTGATAATTGGCTCTCTCTTTATAACTTTTGTAATACAGATAAGGATAAATGTGATTTTCTGAGGATGGGTAATCGTTTTATCATTTATACCAATAAAATTGTAGCTAACGCTTTTGCTAAACAAATTTTAGAATTAAGGAGTGGAGATATTGGTAGTGTACGACCTTTTTTGCAAAATATTGAAAAAACAGTATCGTATTATTCAGTGGTGAAAAGTCTTTTAGCTCTAAAGGAAGTTGAATTACGAAAATTTTTAATGAGAATTGAAATTCTAGAATCAGGGGATCCTTTAGAAAACTTATATAATATTTTCCTTCAAAAATTTCAGAACCCGACCAAAGCTGATCTGATTGTCAATGAACTATTGGGCAAGATGTTGCAAGAAAAGAAACGAGCAGCAGATAGTCGAGTAGAATTAAAATATTTGAAAGAGGATTTTTTGATTGCCAACAAGGGGATTTTGAATAAAGTTGGTGATGAAAGTTTATCTGCATTACCTTATGATGAAAATACAATTCTTCTTCCTGATGATATAAAACAATGGCCAATGGTTCGTCAAATGGAGAAAGTCCAAGTTATAGATATGAATAATCCAGAAGATGGAAGATTAGTGACGTATTATGGTTTTTGGTATTGTTGTGAAAATTCAAAACAATATTATTATTCAACTCAATTGATGACTCCTGAATTAGAACATTCCATAGATGATAGAGCTATTTCTTATTGGAGAATTTCGCATAATAAACATCATCAGAAGGTACACCCTAATTCAAATGATGAAACCAAAAATGATGCGGGAGCTAATTGTTTTTATGAAATGATGGAAAAAGAAATAGGCGAAGGATTGCGAAAACTGCAAGTTCCCTTTTCTTCGGGTTGGTTTTTAAATTTATCTAATCAACCAAATTCAAAACTACACTGGCATTGTGATTGGAAAAATGAATAGTTATGAACAAGTCTGCATATTATTTATATAATAATGTCGCTATTACTGTGGGAGCTATAGTTGCTATGCTAAAGTCTGCACAAAGTATAGAATTGGCTAGAGTTGCTTTATTTTTGCCTCTATTGCTAGATGACAATATTGTAAGAAAGATTAACGAAAAAGATGAGTACAGTTTTGATAATATTGTATCGCTAAATGTATTAAATATAAGTAACTTTAACGAGCGGTATCGTGACATATTACCTCTATTGATGGATGCAATCTCTATATTATTAGATATGGAAATTATAGTTCTCAGAGGAGTGTTTATTGTAAATCGAAAGTTGGACACTTGTTCTTCTATCATTGATGAATGTGATAGCATGAGATTGCAGGCTATTGCAATAGCGGCCGATCAATTGATGAAAGTAACACAAAATATAGATTTATCAAATATGTATTTTAAACTAAATGTTGAGTTATGAAATTTCATATTAAAAAATTGTATATATGGTTTGGACGAGACATAAAACCTCGTACACTCGAATTTGATAATAATAAGGTTAATGTTATAACTGGCAGTTCATCAACTGGTAAAAGTAATATCTATTCTATTATAGACTATTGTCTTTTATCGGGTAATGTGAATATTGTATATCCAGTTATTAATGAGAATGCCGAGTGGTATGGACTGGAATTTTCAGTAAATAATAAATTCTTTGCAATAGCCCGAAAAAAACCAACAGTAGAGATAATCCCCCCCGATGTGTTTATTCAAAATGAAGCATTTATGGCTGATTATTATCCTTCAAATACTAATGCTCATGTAAATGATGCCCGTGTATTATTAAATAAAGCATTTGGATACCATAGCAATCAGGGAATGTTATTTCGCACATGTTTTGTATTTAATGCATTAACAGAGAGTATAATTACTTCGCCTTATGATTTTTTAAACTTCAAATTTTATGGTGATGAAAAGTATGATTTGAAAGAAGAGCGAAGTAACCTATTGCAATCTGTATTAACTCCTAATATGGAAGAATATGCAAATGTAAAAATGGAATTAGACAATTTGCAGGTGAAGAAAAAAAAAGCAGAGAATTATCAATCACAGGTGATGAATGCAGATGGAAATTTCTTTAATTTACTTAACGACCTAATTCAAAAATGTGTGGATGCAAATCTATGTGATAAATCTATTTTACAGGAAGACTCTGATTTAAAAATGGAATTAATTGAAGAGTTATTCAAAGAGGCATCTCCTGATGCACAACGAACGTCACAATTGGATATGGAACTTAAAGAATTGCAACGAAAACATTCTGAGAAATCCATTCAATTAAGCAATGTGAAGCGTGCCCAAGAGGAATACCAAGGATACTACCAAACACTTGATCAAATGGAGGATAGTTTAAAACCTATAACTTTCATTGAACAGCATTTGGATACGATTGGTACTAATATGTGGACTACACATATTATTAGTGCTTTAAAGAAGTCCCTTTTGCAAGTTGCTGAAAAAAAGAAAAGAAATCAGCAACATCCACTAGTAAGTTTAAAGTTGATAAATTCATTAGAAAAACAGATTGCTGATATTGATGCTCAAATTGGAGAAATAACCAAACAGAAAGGAGCTTTATATAAACAGGTTAAAGCTTTGAAAGTTATTGGTCAGATAGAAGCTAGTATTAATCAGTTGCGCGAATATAAAAATAAAAAAGATAAAAAAGATAGGAAACCAGAGAAGATATTCACCCCAGAGGAAAACTCACGTTTAAACGTTCTTGAACAAAAACTGGAGTCTCTTAATCAGAAAAAGGTACTAATTATTGAAAATTTAAATCAATGCATTCAAACTATTTATGATGGCCTTAGTTATATGGAACATTACAATAACTGCTATACTAAATATAGTTTGAAGCAAGAACGTCTAATGCTTAATGATGGTAAATCAATTATCAATTATGATGTAATTGGTAGTCAGTCAAATTATATGTTTCTTCATTTATGCTTTTTCCTAGGACTCCATCGTTATTTTTTTGAGAATACTCCATCACAAATAGGACAATTTTTATTTATTGATCAGCCTAGTATTCCATATTATGCAGGTTCTGAAAACGTAAAAACCACAGATAAAGATAAATTGCTTGATGCTTTTAAAACTATAAATGCTTTTATGCATTATGTGATTAAAGATAAGAAAGAAGAGTTTCAAATTATTTTAATTGAACATGCACCGGAATCTTATTGGACAGGCAAAAATATGCTTGAGTATTTTACAACTAAGGCTACCTTTACAGATGGTAATGCACTAATTCCTAAATATATATTAGAAAAGAAATAGAAGTATGAAGCTAAAAATTGGAAATATAGCAAAAATGATAGTCCATATGGTGGGCAATAAAGAACGTGAAGAAGGTGTATCTTTTTCAAAAGTAGAATTAAATTTTCAAGCAGCAGAAAAAGATTTTACAGATATGATTTCTAAGTCATTTAAACTGGAAAATTTATGTGAATTCTATTTTGAAAGCACACTTGAGCTTAATCCTATCTATACCTTTATACGAACAATTTTTAAAAATCCGAATCGTTTTATAGAACAATCTAATTTTATTGCTAAAATATTGTATGAAAAAAGTGCACATCCCAAAATTAAAGCAGGAGAATTATCAATTGTATATTTAACGAATTGCGAGATTGATAGTAGAAAAACGGATGCTATTGTTTTATTCAAATCGGAAAATAAACAAACTGTGATGAAATATAACCGTACAGATGACGGCTTTTCAGTACAAAAATCTGATGTTATTAGTCTTTCCAAGATAGAAAAAGGGTGCTTGATTTTAAATACAGAAGAAGATTCGGGTTATAAGATAGCAATCGTAGATAAAATAAGTAAAGGGCAAGAGTCTAAATATTGGAAAGATGAATTTCTGCATGTACGTTATTGCCAAAGCTCTTATCATCAAACATCGAGTTTAATAAATATTTGTAGTTCATTTATCAAAGAAAAATGTAAAGATTCTGATAAATTAAATAAGGCTTTTACTATTGCTCGCGCTAAGAAAATTTTGTCGGAATCGGAAAAAGTTACACTTCAAGAATTTGCTCAAGAAGTGTTTCCTGAAGGATCTAAAGCAAAAGATTTTATCTCTTATGCTGTTGTTCAACAATCTGATGAAGTGCCTATTGATGCATCTAATCCTATTACTATAGAACCTCGTGTCGCTAAGCGTAAATCTTCGTTTCCTCCGACAACTTTGCACCTTGATTCAAATTTTGACATCAATGTATATGGTGGAAAAGAGTATTTAATACATGGATTTGATGAAGCGGCAGGCATGAGTTATTATACTTGCTATTATAATGAAGAAAGATGATCTAATTTATCTCTTTGTATTTGATGATGGGAACTTATTTAAGGGATAACTTTTTGCGGCAATCTCGGAAGCTACACAAGTTTCGCTTACTTAGATTGCCGCAATGCGCATTAGATAACATACTATTATTATGACAAATGGCTATGTCTATGCTTATATGTTTTCATTGCCTCCTAATAGATATTTGAGTTCCGGATCATTCTCTATGCGGATTAGCTCATTCTCTACAAGTTTCACAATATCCTGCTTGATTTGCCGGTAGTTGGCCTGTATTTGTTGCTCCATTGTATCGTTACCATTCTCGTCCAGAAAACTGCTGATTTCAGGAATGGGCTGATAAGCGGCTGTTTCCTTCTGTACCGCATCATTATCCACTACTATCTGCGCATGGAAAATCTTCTGGTCTATCGTTTCTCCGAAATTGTCCGTTACGGCACCGACAAACATACCTTGTGAGAGTGTGCTGATTTTGGATGCGGGTATCAGGCTGTCCAATTGCGTGCTGATGGAAGTGGACGTATCGTTACGGTTGATGCTCATGGACTCCCGTTTTTGCAGGATTTTTCCAAATCGTTCTGATAATGTTTTAGCTGTTTCACCTACCACTTGACCGCTAAAAACATTGCCCACAGTTGACATGATAACGGCAGCCTCCTTGTCTCCGTAATCGCGCTTTAACTGGCTGAAATCCTGAAAGCCTAACACAACCGCCACTTTGTTGCTTCGTGCCGTGGCAATCAGATTGTCCAAACCTTTAAAGAAAATCGTGGGTAATTCGTCAATAATCACACAACTTTTAAGTTGCTTCTTCTTGTTTATTAATTTTACGATTCTTGAATTATACAGACCTAAAGCTGCCCCGTAAATAGAAATTCTATCAGGATTGTTGCCCACACATAACACTTTCGGTTCTTTGGGATTATTAATATCCAGCGTAAAGTCACTGCCGGACATTACCCAATAGAGTTGCGGGCTTATCAGTCGGGAAAGCGGGATTTTGGCGGATGCAATCTGTCCCATTAATTGCTCACTGGCACCGCCTTTCCACGCATCAATAAACGGACTCAAATAGTTTTCAAGTTCGGGATAGCTTGTCAGAATGGTGAATACATCCTCGTACCTTTTGTTCAATAGTTCTATCGCATGTGGGAACGTGCAATACTTACCGTTTTCATACAACTTCAAAAACCATATTATCGCCGTAAACAAGACAATCGGAGATTCTACAAAGAAGTCTCCCTGCTTTTGCACCCACGACTTATTAAGGTTAAGCATGATGGTGTACGACGATTCGTAAGCGTCTGAAATATCCGTCATCAGTTCCGGTGCCAGCGGGTTACAGCGATGGCTCTTGCGTGGGTTATCGAAATTTATCACGTAGAACTTGGGCGGTATCTTATAGCGGTGTCTGTACTTAATCAGGTGGTTATAAGCGATGACTGATAAATCGTCAAACTTGAAATCGTATATATAGAGCGCATAGGACTTCTCGATTGCCTGCTTTATATAATTGTTGACTACGGCATACGACTTACCGCTACCCGGCGTACCTAAAATCATACTGGCACGAAAAGGATTCACCACGTTTATCCAGCCTCTCCATTCCTTCCTCCTGTACCAGAATTTGGTTGGTAGGTTAATGGAATACTCGTTTTCCATAAGGCGGGTTTCCTGCATGAATGATTCATTCTCCGTATTGAAAACGTCTTCTAACAAACTATTTTTCAATAGACGGCTTATCCATAAACCGGATGCCAACAGACTAAAAAAGCCACTGACCAATGTTGTAGTATAAAGTACTGCACATACCCCGGATGATGCGTCTATGGACAGCAACCACCAGTTCAGGAAAAAGAGTATGGTGCCCATTATGGCCGCAATGATAATCTGCCTTCATGTGATTTCATGTTTCTTCACTCCTTTGTTGCCCATGCAGGACAGACCGAGGAAGAGGACACAAAACAGTTTGGTGTAAAGAAGGGACGAGAACACTCCTGTGGTACGCTGGAAATTGGACAGTATCCTGTCCACAATATCAAGCGTCCAGCCCATTTCGTGTAGCCAGCCGTAACAAAACCAATAGATGTGTATCGCCAAAAATAGAAAACTGATGGCCCGCATAAAGTCTGTGACTTTGGCAAGACCTCTTAAATCATCTTCATTCTGCATAATTGTAACTATTAAAATTAAACTTCTTGTTCTATACATTATTATATTATAACCTGCGCCTGCGCTTCTTCTTTTTCTTGCGCCCGAAACGGAAGGCCGGATCGATGTACTCGTGCGTATGGTCATCTTCCATGAGTACGGAGAAAATGTCAATGGCACCGAGTGCGGACGTATCAATCAGACTGCCGGACGGTTCACTCTGATAGTTGCCTTGATTTTCCTGTTTCCGGAGTTCCTCCCTATCCTGTCTTTCTTCCGCATCCGTTTCCCGTTCCTGCCGGGGCGTATCCTGCTCCGGTGGTGGTATCAGCCTTGTGCGGTCCGCATCCGGATTATTGAACAGTTCGTTGAATACATTGGCTGAAAAGGCTTTGCCCAGGCGTGAACCATTGAACACTGTCCGATTGGTATGGTCTATGAAAGTAATACCGTACAGGCGTCCTTCGGGATTGATACGGTAAACCACTTCTATATCCGCCTCTTTCAGCCTGCGGGCGAAATCTTCTTTCGTACTTATGGTCTGCATGGCTTTGACTATTTCCCGCCTTGCTCTTTCGGTAAGGTCATTCCTTTTGACCTTTTGGGCAGTGGCAGCAAACTTCTTTTGCAGAGCTTCATAGCCGAATACCTTACCGAACTTGCTGGATTTGAAAGGCGTTCCTACCTGCTGTTCGTCATCATCCAAAGCTCCGTACATGACACCGTGGTACTCCTTCCCGTCCACACTTCCCCTAACTTCATAAACGGTTACGTTATACAAGTTCAGAAGGGTGTTGTATTCGGCAAATGAATGGCAGTTGTAACATTCCAGCAAGGTACGGGCAGTATGTTTTACCTGCTTTTTCACGTCACCTTTCGGATAGTCCACTTTTTGCAGACTTACCAGTTCCCGCTCGCCATGTTCTCCAAGTGTGGGATGAAGCCCGTACTTCACTTCCATCTCACGACAGATATTCTGTGCCCGGATAGCCTCCCGGTTGTGGTCTATCTTTTCTCCCTTCTCGTTGATGCGTACCGAGACAATGTGCATGTGCTTGCGGTCTATGTCTTCGTGTAACCATACAATATAGGGCTGGTTCCCGTAACCGAACTTTTCCATGAACTCCTGCGCCAATACGGTCATTTGTTCTTTTGAAAGAATGTCTTTCGGGGATGGATTCAGGGAGATGTGGATAACCGGTTTCCTGACGTGCGAGTTGAGTGCGATATAAGGCTCGAAAGCCTGCATGCAGTTTTCAATCGGCACATTACCGGAAGTGTCCGCCGCAATTTTCGGATGTCACAATACCTTTGCCGTACCGTCGTCCACCT
>OAVB01001090.1_pt1 | contig 18098 bp, 9 predicted proteins | sample 1516871 | NCBI WGS metagenome assembly OAVB01 (sample SAMEA2580069, study PRJEB22360) | human gut metagenome | biome: human gut; feature: human-associated habitat; material: faeces | place: Denmark | collected 2008/2010 | reverse complement strand
AGAGGCGTTGCCTAAAGGTATCTTATTCTGGCGGAGTCTTACACAGTGGCAGGGAGGTATCGGTATGGTCGTATTCACCGTGGCTTTGATGCCTATTTTCGGAGGTGGTGCCTCGCAGATGTTTGATGCCGAAACGCCCGGTATAACCCATGAACGTTTTCGTCCTCGTATTACGCAAGTCGCTAAACGCCTGTGGGGGGTGTATGTTTTTCTGACACTTTTTTTAGTCGGCCTTTTATGGGCTGGTCCGATGAATTTGTATGATGCGGTAAATCATGCGTTCACGGCTATATCTACTGGTGGATATTCAACCAAAAACGCAAGTATCGCTTATTGGAATTCCTCTTATATAGAGTATGTAATAACTATTTTCATGTTTATCGGAGCTACCAATATGACATTGGTTTATTTCTGTTTTAATGGAAATGTGAAGAAATTGATTAAAGATGAGGAGTTCCGCTGGTTTTTCTTTTTTGTTTTAAGCGCTATTATCGTTGTCATGGTGTGGATCTTGTACCTTGGATTCGCCTCGGATGTAGAGAATGCGTTCCGTAAGGCGGCTTTCCAAGTGGTGACCTTGGTTTCTACCTGTGGATTCGCTACGGATGACTATATTCCTTGGGGACCGTTTTTCTGGTTTATCGCATTGATCTTGATGTTTATTTGTGGATGCGCTGGATCTACTTGCGGTGGCTTGAAGATGGGACGCTTCGTTATTTTAACGAAGAATCTCTCCAATGAATTTAAGAAACAGACACATCCCCATGCGGTGATTCCAGTACGAATGAACGGACATGTCGTATCTGGTGATATCGTACACCGTGTGTTAGCTTTTGTGTTCGCTTATATTACGTTAATCGTGGTGAGCTGTTTGGCTTTATCTTTGGATGGGATGGGATTTTCGGAGGCGATTGGTGCCGCTGTTTCTGCTATAAGTAACGTAGGGCCCGGCTTGGGAACGCTTGGTCCGGTAAGTAATTTTGCGGATGTCCCCACGGTGTCGAAATGGTTTCTGTCTTTTTTGATGTTAACAGGGCGTCTGGAGATATTTACGGTATTAACGATATTAGTCCCCGGTTTTTGGAAACAGTAAAATTATTGAAAATGAAAAGTATACAGGTCATTGCTAGTCTGCTGTGTGGTATTCTGTATTGTGGGATTTCTTTAAATGCCCAGAATGTATTGAAAGCAACGGGTTGGATGCCAGAGCACACATTTACTTCCGGAATAGAAGGTCCGGCTGTAGATAGCGAAGGAAATTTATATGCCGTAAATTATAAGAAAGAAGGGACGATCGGTATTGTACGCCCAGATGGTAGCCATGGCTGTTTTCTCACTTTGCCGGAAGGATCTACCGGGAATAGTATCCGCTTCGGGAAAGACGGAAATATGTACGTGGCGGATTATACAGGGCATAATATCTTAAAAGTGGATATGAAATCTAAGAAGATCAGCGTATTCGCTCATGAGCCAAAGATGAATCAACCAAACGATATTGTATTTGCCCCCAATGGAAATATGTATGCGAGTGACCCGGATTGGCCGAATCAAAAAGGCCAACTTTGGTTGATTACCCCGGATGCGAAAGTCTCCTTATTGGAGACGAATATGGGAACGACTAATGGCATCGCTGTGAGTGAGGATGGTAAACGCTTGTACGTTAATGAATCTGCCCAATTAAAAGTCTGGGTATATGATATATGCCCGGATGGTACTTTAAGGAATAAACGTCTATTTCATACTTTTGAGGGGTACGGTATGGATGGTATGAAGTGTGACGAGAAAGGAAATCTTTATATTTGCCGTTATGATAAGGGTACTATAGCTTTGTTAAATCCGCAAGGAGATTTAGTTGAAGAGATTCAATTGACAGGAAAACAGCCGTCTAACTTAACATTTGGAGGACCTGATCATCGTCAATGTTATGTGACATTGCAGGATCGGGGTTGTTTTGAAACCTTTAAGGTTCCTTATCCGGGAAAAGAATGGTAACCCGATATACGTTTTTGATTAATTTTGCGTTATAATAGGTACGGAATATTAAAAAGATATATAGATGATAGAATATATAAAGGGTGAAATCGTGGAACTTACACCTACACGTATGATTTTGGAGTGTGGTGGTATAGGCTACGAGCTGAATATATCCTTGAATACATATAGTGCGTTTGGGAACAAGACTACCGGAAAAATATATATATATGAGGTAATCCGGGAAGATGCTCATTTACTATTTGGCTTTGCCGAGAAAATCGAAAGGGAGTTGTTCCTTTTGCTTACTTCCGTTTCTGGAGTGGGACCGAATACCGCACGCATGATCCTTTCTTCTCTACCGCCATCCGAATTGGTTCAAGTGATCGGTTCAAAGAATGAGGCCGCATTGACTGCCGTGAAAGGGATTGGTTTGAAGACGGCCCAGCGTATCTTGGTAGATTTGAAAAATAAGGTGAAACCTATGGAGAGTATGGCCGGAAACTTGCCGGAGGCATCAGTCTCTAATGGAGCGGTAACCGAGGAGGCCGTAGCCGCATTGGTTATGTTAGGTTTCCAGAAAGCGGCTTCGCAAAAAGCGGTATCCGCTATTTTGAAAGGCTCGCCCACTTTAGCTGTGGAACAAGTAATTAAAACTGCGCTTAGAATGCTTTGATAATTGACAATTGAGGATTAACGATTAACAATTGACAATTAAATGAGAAAATGAGAAAACGAATACTGAAATATTCCATATGGATCGTTGTATTATTGTTTGGTGTCGGCTTGTATTCGCTGAATGCTGATTACCTTGCGTATACATCATCTTTGCCGGAATTGGAGTTGCTGGAAGCTCCGGAGGATACGATTCCTCCCCGTTATCCGGTAGCTAAAACTACACCGGAGGAATATCAAGATATCGTGAAACAATCACCTGCCGATTTGCGTGATCCGGAGAATGTCAAGACTACGATTGAGTATGATTTAAAGACGAATACGTATATTGTTCGTACGAAATTAGGCGATATGGAGATTGGTACGCCGATGAGTTTAACCCCAGCGGAATACCAAGATTATTCTATGCAACAATCACTTCGTTCCTATTTCCGCCAAAAGAACGAGGAAGAATTCCAAAAAGCTACGAATAAACAGTTTAACTTAACCGATATGCAGTTTAATATCGGTGCGGCGGAACGTATTTTCGGCCCCGGTGGAGTACGTGTAAGAACACAAGGTTCGGCCGAGATCACGATGGGATTGAAGACGAATAAGAATAATGATCCTTCTCTTCCGGAGCGTTCCCGTAAACGTACTTTCTTCAATTTTGACGAGAGTGTGCAGTTAAATGTACAAGCCTCGGTGGGTAGCAAGGTGAATTTCGGAATGAATTACAATACCGAGACCTCTTTTGATTTCGATTCCAAAAAATTGAAGTTGGCGTATACAGGCGAGGAGGATGAGATTATCAAGTCGTTAGAAGCCGGTAACGTGAGCATGAATACCAGCAATTCCTTGATTAATGGAGGTGCGGCTTTATTTGGTATGAAAGCGGATTTACAATTTGGTAAGTTGCGAGTGAACGCCTTGTTTGCCCAGCAGGAATCTGAATCCAAGACGGTTAGCTCAAAAGGGGGCGTGCAGACGAAGCCCTTTGAGATCAAGGTGGATGAATACGACGAGAACCGTCACTTCTTCTTGGGCCATTATTTCTATGATAACTACGATAAGTTTATGGAGTCTTTGCCTACCGTCACCTCCGGTATCGAGATCTCTAAGATAGAAGTGTGGGTGACCAATAAACGAGGTAATTATGACCAGTCCCGCAATATCGTAGCTTTCACCGATTTGGGTGAAAATGAATCTCGTAATATCGGTAATACTGCCTTGGTAATGCCTTCCGGAACGGATAGGCGTCCGAATAATTCCGCAAACAATTTATATACGACTTTAACCACTCAATTTACGGATGCCCGTAAGATTAATATGGTGAATGATGCCTTGAAAGGTGCTATGGAAAGCGGAAAGGATTTTCAAGAAATCGAGAGTGCCCGTTTGCTGGAGTCTTCCGAGTATACATTAAACAAGAAATTGGGTTATATTTCTTTGAGGACTCAGTTACAGGCTGATGAGGTATTGGGTGTCGCTTTTAGTTTTATCTATAATGGCAAGACCTATCAAGTCGGTGAGTTCTCTACGGATAATAAAGAGAATACGAGCGACTGTATTTATGTGAAGTTGCTAAAGGGTATCACGATGTCGCCGGATATGATGTTCTGGGACTTGATGATGAAGAACGTATACTCATTGGGCGCTTATTCGGTACAGAAAGAAAAGTTTAAATTGAACGTAACCTATCAAAGCGACTCTACCGGTACATATGTAAACTATCTTCCGGAAGGCAATTGCGCAAATCAGATTTTGATTCGGGTATTAGGGCTGGATCGTCTGGATACCTATGATAATCCGAATCCGGATGGTTTCTTCGATTTTATTGACGGTTATACGATACAGGCGGAGACCGGTAAGATTATATTTCCTTGCGTACAACCTTTCGGCTCGAAATTACGGGAAAAGGTAGGTAATGCCTATGCCAGTAAATATGTATTCCAAGAGTTGTATGACTCGACATTAACCGTTGCCCGCCAGATCGCCGAGAAAAATAAATTCCTTTTAAGTGGTGAGTATAAAGCCTCGTCGGGTTCAGAGATCGACTTGGGAGCTACTAACGTGGCCCGTGGATCCGTACGTGTCACGGCAGGAGGAGCTACACTGACCGAGAATGTGGATTATACGGTAGATTACAGTTTGGGACGTGTGACGATCTTGAATGAGAGCATCATATCTAGTGGAACACCCGTTAGCGTATCTCTGGAGAACCAGTCTACTTTTAATATGCAGCGAAAGACGATGATCGGGTTAGACTTGAATTACCAGTTCAATAAGGACTTCATGGTCGGTGCCACGGTTATGCATATGTCGGAAATGCCTCTTACGGTAAAAACCACTTTGGGAGATGAGTCTATAAAGAACACTTTATGGGGTTTGAATACCTCTTATAAGGCGGAAAGCCAGTGGCTGACAAACGTATTCGATAAGTTACCCTTGTTGACATTGACCAAACCTAGCCAGATTTCGTTCAACGCCGAATTCGCTCATTTGATAGCGGGACATTATGAGAATCAATATACGGGTGGTTATTCTTATTTGGATGATTTTGAGTCTACGCAAAGCGGTATGGACCTTTTGAACCCGTATGCTTGGAATTTGGCGAGCACCCCTTATGAAGATACGAACCCAAAATTTCCGGAGGCCGATAAGGTAAACGATATCGCTTATGGTAAAAACAGGGCTTTATTGGCTTGGTATACGGTGGATGGTATTTTTACGCGTAAAAGTTCCTCTTCTCGTCCTCGGCATCTTACGGATAAGGACTTGTCGAATCATTATGTCCGGGGAATTAGCTATAAAGAGATTTATCCAAATAAGGAGCTGGGTACCAATGATAATACTACCTTGCCCGTATTGAACTTGGCTTTCTATCCGGATCAACGAGGTCCGTATAATCTGGATGCGGATAATATAAAGCCGGATGGTAAGTTAGCGAACCCAGAAAAACGTTGGGGGGGTATTATGCGTAAGATTGAGCCGAGCGACTTGGAATCTGCCAATTATGAGTATATTGAATTCTGGATGTTGGATCCCTATTTATACAATGAGAATTCGGAAGGTGGCGATTTGTATTTTAACTTGGGTGAGATATCGGAAGATATTTTAAAGGATGAAAGGAAATTCTTTGAGAATGGTATGCCGGTAGATGGTGATATGTCGAAAGTAGATACCACGATATGGGGTAAGGTGCCCCGCACGCAAAGCACGGGTTATGCGTTTGATGCCCAGAATCGTAAGTTGCAGGATGTAGGTCTGAACGGTCTTTCCACGGATGAGGAGTTGCAATTTCCTACCTATGTGGAATATTTGAATAAATTGCGAGCCAAGCTATCCGGTGGAGTTATATCGGATATGATGGGCGATCCTTTCTCTCCTTTCAATGATCCAGCCGGCGATAATTATCACTATTTCCGTGGTGATGATTACGATGCGGAACATAAGAGTATCTTAGAGCGTTATAAGCGTTATAATGGTACGGAAGGAAACTCGCAAGAATCAGACCAGCGATATGCTACGGCAGGTAAGAGTACTCCGGATGTGGAGGATATAAACGGTGATAATACCTTGAACAAGACGGAAAAATACTTTGAGTATAGAGTTTCGCTTCGTCCAAAAGATTTGCAGGTTGGCGTTAATAATATTGTTGATGAGCGTACGCCGGAAGTAACCTTGATGGATGGAAGTAAGGAGAAGGTAAAATGGTATTTGTTTAAGATCCCTATTAAAAATTATGATAAGAGAGTGGGAGCGATCCGTGATTTTAAAACGGTCCGCTTCATGCGTATGTATATGACGGACTTCCGAGATTCTACGGTTTTGCGTTTCGGCTCTTTTGAGCTGGTTCGTGGTGATTGGCGTACTTATGCGCAAGATTTATCAAATCCGCTTATACCACCTAAGTCTGATGGACAGATCGTCGTATCTTCTGTAAATATAGAGGAGAACGGGCAGCGTCAGCCGGTCAACTATGTGTTGCCTCCGGGCATCAGCCGTATGTTCGATTCCAGTCAGCCTCAGTTGCTTCAACAGAACGAGCAGGCATTGTCTATGAAGATAACAGACTTGTCTCCACAGGATGCGCGTGCGGTCTATAAATCGACATCGTATGATCTTCGCCGCTATAAACGGTTGCAGATGTTCGCTCATGCGGAAGCACCGATCGATGAGAACCAGACGTTGATTGATGGCGATTTCTCGGTATTTATTCGGTTGGGTTCAGATTATAAGAATAACTATTATGAGTATGAGGTTCCCTTGGAGCTGACGCCCCATAGCTCGATCCTTTACAATACAAATAATAGCGAGGATCAGCGTAAGGTTTGGCCGCTTAAAAATGAGTTTAATTTTCCGTTGGAGATATTGACCAATATGAAGTTGGAGCGTAATGAGAAAAAACGGAAAGGGCAGGGGAATGTTAGTTATCAAAAAGTCTATTCGAAAAAGGATGACAATAATCCTCTTAATACGATTAGTATCATCGGTAATCCTAGCTTGGCAGAGGTGAAAGTGATCATGATTGGCGTTCGTAATAAATCGAATGATATTAAGAGCGGTGAGGTCTGGGTAAACGAACTTCGTATGACCGATTTCGACGAGAAAGGCGGTTGGGCCGCTAATGCGAATCTGAACGTCGCTTTATCCGATTTGGGTACGGTCAATGTAAGTGGACGAATGGAAACCGCTGGTTTCGGTGCGTTGGATCAGTCGCTGGCCGAACGTCGGATGGATGATTATTCGCAATATAGTGTGGCGACCTCGATTGAGTTGGGTAAGTTGTTCCCTGAGAAAGCAAAGGTTAGCATACCTTTTTACTATGCTTATTCGAAAGAGACTACAACTCCTGAGTATGATCCGTTGAATGAGGATATTAAGCTTTCGGACGCTTTGGATGCGGTAGAGACCCAAGCCGAGAAAGACTCCATCAAGAGTTATTCTTTGGATCAGACCACTATTAAGAGTGTCTCTTTCAATAACGTAAAGGTAGATATCCGTAGCAAGAACCCGATGCCGTATGATCCGGCCAACTTCTCGTTAGGTTACTCTTATAGCCAGAACAGTAAGAAGAATCCGGAGACCGAATATGAGACAACCAAGGATTACCGGGGTAATTTCGCTTATAATTATACGCCTTACGTGAAACCGTTCCGACCCTTCGAGAAGTTGAAGAAGAATAATGGGTATACGAAATATATCAAGCAATTCGGACTGAATTACGTTCCGTCGAATATTAGTTTCCAGACGGCGATGATGCGGAATTACTATGAGATTAAGCTAAGGGATTTGACAAGTTCTACGGATGGAGGTAACCAGTTGCTCTCATTCAGTCACAATTTCTTGTGGGACCGTGCCTTCAGTTTGCGTTGGGACTTTACGAATAATCTGAGCATGACGTTTACTTCCGGTACGAATGCCCGCATCGAGGAACCGAATGTTCAAGTGAATAAGAAATTGAATCCGGATGATTATCAGGTATGGAAGGATTCCGTGAAGCAAAGTATCCGTGATTTGGGTACTCCTTTGAAATATGACCAAACGTTTAATGTCACTTGGAATATGCCATTGCAATTCATACCGGCATTAGACTGGGTAAATAGCTCATTGACTTATAATGCCACGTACAACTGGGATCGTGGAGCCAATGTCGCTAGTATTGAGTTGGAACAGGGTAATATAATAAAGAACCAACGTCAATTTGACTGGCAGGGTAGTTTCAATTTGCAGTCATTGTACAATAAGAATAAATATCTGAAGAAGATCAACCAGAAATTTATGGCCTCTTCCCGGGTAAGCGCTCGTCAACCGGAGAAAAAGAAGAAAGAGGTGAAACTAGAGAAAGAGATCCAATTGAGCCCGGATAGTGGAACGATCGTGCAGCATGGAATGTTTACGAAGAAGGTTCGTATCACGGCACGTGGAGCGGACGGGAAGGTCTATTCAATTAAATACAAGCCGATCAATTACGCCCAAGTCATGATCTTGAATAAGGATACGGCCCGTTTGAAGCTGACAATCGTGCCCGGTCCTCAGCCTTTGGAAGGAACCTTGACGAAAGTCGCTGAATATAGTAGCCGTTTCTTGATGATGGTACGTCGGGTAAACATACAATATTCGTTGATAGACGGTATGATGTTGAGTGGTTACGCTCCGGAGGTTGGTGATATGTTCGGACAACGGCGTACAGGAACTTTGGCTCCGGGACTCGGTTTTGCCTTTGGAGCGGTAAGAAGGAGCTTTATCGATGAGGCGGACGAGAGGGGCTGGTTGGTAAAGAATGAGAATATGAGGACCGGGTAAAAAAAAAAGAAAGCAGCACCCCCCCCGCCATGATCAATAGCGCGAAGAATCTTACGATCCGTGCGAATCTAGAACCTATAGCCGGCTTGAAGATTGATTTGAACGCAAACCGGGTAGATACCCGTAGTACCGATATCTATTATATGCAAGACGGTATGCCTGAGCAGATGGGAGGTAGCTTTACGATGACGACGATTGCCTTGGGTAGCGCTTTCGGCGGTAGCGGAAACGCTAATAACGGTTATTCCTCGAAAGCGTTCGATAAATTTATCGCTCACCGTAGCGTGATCGCCCAGCGCTTGGCGGATACATATTCCGGTACGGTTTATCCGAGTTCCGGTTTTATGGCGGGGCATGCTTTAGCGGGAAAACCTTATGATCCAGCCGTAGGGGGAGGTGTAAGTCTGAATTCCATGGAGGTATTGGTACCTGCTTTCTTGGCGGCTTATACAGGCAAGGACCCAAATAAGGTAGGTCTGTCAGCTTTCCCGTCCATTAAGAGTCTGCTACCGAACTGGCGTGTTACGTATGATGGCTTGATCCGTATACCGGTTATCCGCAAATACTTTAAGAGCATGATGTTGAGTCATCAATATCGTTGTTCCTATAGCGTAGGTGCGTTTTCCTCCTTCTTGGATTGGGTAGATGCCGGGCAGGATGGTTTGGGATATATCCGTGATATCCAAACCGGTAATCCTACGCCATCGTCTCCTTATGATATAGCGGCCGTGAGTATCACGGAAGGATTCAGCCCGTTGTTTGGTGTAGACGCTACTTTATTGAATAATATAACCGGTAAGTTTGAGTTGCGCAAGACACGTAACTTAAGCTTGAATATTTCCTCTTACCAATTGGTGGAAGCGCTTTCCAACGAATTCGTGATAGGAGTAGGATATAAGTTGACTGAGTTTAACAAGGTGTTGAAAATGAAAAAGACACGGGACTTCAGTAATGATCTTACGATTCGCTTAGATTTCTCTTACCGTAAAATGCAATCGTTGATCCGTAAGATAGAGGATCAGTTTACGCAGGCTACCAGCGGGAATATCGCCAAGACCATCCAGTTCTCTGCGGATTACGGATTAAGTCGTGCCCTGACATTGAGAGCGTTCTATGATTTACAGATCAATGAGCCGATCGTGTCCACCTCATCTTACCCGACTTCGAACTCAAACTATGGTATTAGTTTACGGTTCTCCTTAGCGCAATAAAAAGAGTATAGTCTATTTACAGGACTTCTTGGTCTGTTTTTAAATACCTGTCTAGCGGTATGGAATAAACCTTTATATTTGTGCGAAATATAATTTGGATATGAAGAATACTTACAAATTGATATTATTTCTTCTCTTGATAACCCATGCCTCTTTCGGCCAAGACGTGAAAGGGTATATTAAGGATGCGGAGAGCAAGGAGGCTTTAGCCGGGGTAAACGTTTTTTATAAGGACAAAGGGGGTACGAGAGGAACTGTGTCTGATATAAACGGTTATTATGAGCTGAAAGTGACGGATGGCGACGCTGTATTGACTTTTAGCTATCTGGGATATGAAACGTTGAGCGTTCCCGTGAAAGTAGATCCGGGAGAGTTCTTGACACGTGACGTATCCTTACGAACAAACTCAAACATGATGGACGAGGTTGTCGTGAGCGTCGGGCGCTATGAGCAAAAGCTAAGCGATATCACCGTCTCTATGGAATTATTGAAAGCGAAAGATATCACTCGTCAGTCTCCGAAAGATTTAACGGATGTACTGAAGAATATCTCCGGTGTGGACGTAACGGACCGGCAACCTTCCGTACGCGGTGGTACGGGATGGACCTATGGCGTGGGTAGCCGTTGCTTGATTCTGGTGGACGGAATGTCGGTGCTAACTCCGGGTTCCGGCGAAATAAACTGGAATATGATCCCGATGGAGAATGTCGATCAAGTAGAGGTACTGAAAGGGGCCTCTTCCGTATTATATGGCTCTTCTGCCTTGAATGGTCTGATCCATGTGAAAACGAAACGCCCCGGATTAGATCCGGTAACACAGGTGAACGTACAAGGAGGATTGTATGGGAAGCCACGCCAAGACGGGACGCCTTTATATGGAGGCTTGGATCTCTCTCATTCCCGTAGGATCAAGAATTTTGATTTGACAGTGGGGGCTAATACATTCTTGGACGCCGGGTATCGGCAGGAAATTTACACCCGCCGTGTCCGGGTCGGTGGGAATCTTACGTATCACGATCCCCGGGTACAAGGGTTGAACTATGGTGTGAACGTGAATTACTTGTATAACGATTATACAGGTTTCTTTATCTGGCGTTCTCCGGAGGAACCCTATATTCAATCTCCGCTGGCGAATATGGGACGCCGTGAGAATACATTTTATATAGATCCCTTCTTGAATTATACGAATTCGGAAAAAGGGACGACTCATCGTTTCAAGGGGCGTTTCTTCCATCGGGGAAGCCGTATCATCACGCATACCACGGATAAGTCTCTTTTTGACATAACGAATAATATGGGTTTTGATATCTCATCTGTTCCGGAGATTATCAATATGGCGCAAAACTGGCAAACCGAGTTATTGCCGACCTTCTTACCGTATTTGCCGGAGGTGATGAACGGGAAGGTGAGCGGATTGATGGGTGAATTGGGCAAGCTAGGAAATCATTTTTTCCCGACAGCTACCTCGGCGGATTATATGGACTTGATTTCTTGGGTGATGGGACGTACTCCGCTACCCGATAAGAATAACGTAGGGGCTTGGTTGGTAGATGCCATGAAGCCGGTGGAGAAAAAGGCGCCGGAGGCTACGGATCATACTTATTCCTATAATCTGGATTACCAATTCAGCAAGAAGTTCGATCATTCACAACTCACGGTTGGAGGTACTTATGAGCGTATTCATGCGGATTCGAAAGTGACCGGGCAACATAGTAGCGATAATGTGGCTACCTTCCTGCAATATGATCATAAATTTATCGATCGTTTGAACGTCTCGGTCGGTGTTCGTCTGGAGTATTACCGGGTCGATGATTTCTACAGGGAAGCGGAGACGAAGATTTTCGGGGCGAAGGTTCCGGTAAAACCTGTTTTCCGTGGAGGCTTGAATTATGAGTTGGGTGAGTATAGTTTTATCCGGGCATCTTTCGGACAGGGATACCGTTATCCATCCGTTACGGAGAAGTTTATCCTGAAGGATATCGGAGGTGTGGGAGCTTTCCCGAACGCTGAATTGAAAGCGGAGCAAGGTTATAATGCCGAACTTGGTTTCAAGCAAGGCTATAAGTTCGGCAATTTGAAGGGCTTTGTCGATGTGGCCGGCTTTTATACCCGTTACAAGGATATGATCGAGTTCCGTTTCGGCCTGTTTAATAATAAGACCTTCGATTATATCGATGGGCTTTCCAAGTTGTTTAATGCGTTCTCTAGCGGCGACGGCTTAGGAATCGGCGCTCAGTTCACGAACGTAGGCCGGGCGGAGATTTATGGGGTAGATTTGTCTACCTCGGGTGTGTATGAGTTTAACCGTGATACTCGTCTGGCATATACTTTGGGGTATGTTTATACGAATCCGATCGATATGGACGTGGATTCACGGAACGCGGAGGAGGAAGCGAATGATGACTTAATGGCGATGCGTTCGAAATCGAATGACAGCAAGTATTTAAAATATCGCCAGAAACATTCCGTAAAGGGGGTATTCGATCTGGAATGGAAACGGTTTAATATCGGAACGAATATGTCATGGAAAAGCAAGACATTGGCGGTCGATTATTTTATGGTCGATGAGCGTACGAAAGCGGAGCCTAACCTGATGGATTATATGCGTTCGATGCTATTCGGAAACTTACATGATTATTGGGCAGAGAACAATAAAGGATATTTCGTCATGGATATGCGTGTCGGGATGAAAGTGACGAAGAATATCCATGTACAAGGACTGGTGAACAACCTCTTAAACAAGCGCTATAGCGCCCGTCCGATGGATGTCGGCGCACCTCGGACTTTCATTCTGCAAGTAGGAGCCAATTTCTGACAATTCACCCGGTTGTAGAGACGGAGCGTGCTCCGTCTCATCCCCCGTCTCTACAACATATGATAACTTTTCAACTCATTTCGTAAACGAATCGCTTGATTGTCCGTCACCTTATCCATCAGTTTCCAGAACCTTTCGCTATGGTTCATCTCTATCGTATGGCAAAGCTCATGCAATAATACATAATCCACCAAATGCCAAGGAAGAAGCATTAATGATTGCGAGAGATTAATGCTCTTCTTTACTGTACAACTTCCCCAATGCGTTTTGCTATTATTGATTTTCACCCCGGTCAACATAAATCCATGTTGCCTTGCCAATAGCGTGATACGTTCCGGCAACAACCGTTTCGCCTCGTGGCGGAGCGCCTTCTCCAGCATGGATTTCAGTAAGGATTGCACCTCTTCCTCCTCGAAACGAGTCTCATTCGGACAAGCGATGTGCAGTACCCCATCCTCCAATCTCATGTAGAAATTACTTCGTTCGGTGCGGAAGATATGCAAGCGGAATGTCGTAGCCTGTAACTCCGATCTTTCGTCGAGCAGGGGCCGGGCCGGATGCTTCTGGAGCGCTTTTATCAGCCGGGCCTTGTTCTCCATGATAAAAGCGATCATACGTTTCTCATCCCCCCCGGGCGGCATCGTGGCGGTTATCTTTCCTTTTGATATCTTGAGCGTGTATCGAGTGGCCCGGGGAGTGGTACGGAGCGTTATGACTCCCAAATCCTTGTCTTGTATATTCTTTTCCATTCCTGCCACAAAAGTAATACATTGAGAGAAACAATAATACGATGGAATTGATTATCTTCGCGATCGTAAAGGTTAAAAACATAATCAATATAATAAATTAGCAATCATGAGCAAAAAAGCACTTTTAATTATCTGTGATGGTTGGGGAATTGGTGACAAAGGTAAAGACGACGTGATATTTAACACGCCGACTCCATATTGGGACGAGTTATTGAAAACTTATCCAGCCTCACAGTTACAGGCTTCTGGCGAGAACGTTGGTTTGCCTGACGGACAAATGGGTAACTCTGAGGTGGGCCACTTGAACATCGGTGCTGGCCGTATCGTTTACCAAGATTTGGTGAAGATCAACATCGCTTGCCGCGAGAATACGATCATGGAGAACCCGGAGATCAAACGTGCTTATGGCTATGCGAAAGAGAATAATAAGCAGATCCACTTCATGGGCTTGGTTTCCGATGGTGGTGTACATAGCTCTTTGGAGCATTTAATGAAACTGACGGATATCGCCAAGGAATACGGAATCAGCAAGGCTTATGTACATTGCTTCATGGATGGCCGTGATACGGACCCGAAGAGTGGTAAAGGTTTTATCGAGACGTTGGAGAATCATCTGAAGACTACCGGCGGTAAGATCGCTTCTATCATCGGACGTTATTACGCTATGGACCGCGACAAACGTTGGGAACGTGTGAAAGAGGCTTACGACTTATTGGTCGAAGGTAAGGGTAAGCAAGCCGAGTGCATGGTAAAAGCGATGGAAGAGTCGTACGCCGAGGGTGTAACGGACGAGTTCATCAAGCCGATCGTTCACGCTGAGAACGGAAAGCCGGTTGCTGTTATCGAGGAAGGCGATGTCGTGATCTTCTTCAACTATCGTAACGACCGTGCGAAAGAGCTTACGGTTGTATTGACTCAGCAAGATATGCCGGAGGCTGGTATGCATACGATCCCGGGCTTGCAATATTTCTGTATGACTCCGTATGACGCTAGCTTCAAGGGTGTTCATATCTTGTTCGACAAAGAGAACGTAAATAATACGCTGGGTGAGTTCTTGGCAAACGTAGGTAAGACTCAGTTGCATATCGCCGAGACAGAGAAATACGCTCACGTGACTTTCTTCTTCAACGGTGGCCGCGAGACTCCGTTCGATAGCGAGGAGCGTATCTTGGTCCCTTCTCCTAAAGTGGCTACTTACGACTTAAAACCGGAAATGAGCGCTTTCGAGGTGAAAGATAAATTGGTGGACGCTATCAATACGAAGAAATTCGATTTCATCGTAGTGAACTATGCCAACGGTGATATGGTAGGCCATACGGGTATCTACAAAGCGATCGAGAAAGCGGTCGTAACGATCGACGCTTGCTTGCACGATACGGTTGAGGCCGCTAAAGCCAACGACTATGAGGTAATCATCATTGCTGACCATGGTAATGCGGATCACGCCTTGAACGAGGATGGCACTCCGAATACGGCTCACTCCTTGAACCCTGTTCCATTCGTTTATGTGACAGCCAACAAGGACGCTAAAGTAGAGGATGGTATCTTGGCCGATGTGGCTCCTTCAATCCTTCACATCTTGGGCTTGAAACAGCCGAAGGAGATGACTGGTAAGTCATTGATTAAATAAGAGCTAGGCGCATCTTATGATCCAGATAGATGACACTTTAGTAAGTCTTGACGTTATCGAGCGTTATTTTTTATGTGATCTTTCCAAATGTAAGGGGGAGTGCTGCGTGGAAGGAGATTCCGGCGCTCCATTAGAGGATTCGGAGTTGGCGAAGCTCCAGAAAGTATTACCCATCATTTGGGATGATTTATCCCCGAAAGCTCAAGAGGTCATTCATAAGCAAGGCGTAGCTTATATCGATGAGGAAGGCGATACGGTTACCTCTATCGTGAACGGCAAAGATTGTGTCTTTACCTGTTACGACGCCGATGGTACTTGTAAATGCGCTATTGAGAAAGCATACCGGGAAGGTAAGACGGATTTCTATAAGCCTGTTTCTTGCCATCTTTACCCGATACGTGTCACTCAGTATCGGGATTTCAAGGCCGTGAACTATCATCGCTGGAGCGTTTGTAAGGCAGCGGAGATCTTAGGAAAGAAAGAGCAATTGCCGGTTTATAAGTTCCTCAAGGAGCCCTTGATCCGTAAGTTCGGCCAGGCTTGGTATAAGGCCTTGGAAGAGTGTGCGGAGGAATGGAAGAAGCAGCGTGAGGAGTAGCTTTTAGATCGTTTATAAATATAAAAAATCCCTTCAGTCTCTCCCATTGATAACTATACGTTAAAAACGGATGGAGGCTGAAGGGATTTTGTTTTATAGTCGCTCTATTTCCTCAAGGGAAAGGCCGGTGCATTTTTGGATGATAAGAGGGGTTATTCCCTCGGCTTTCATATTACGTGCCGTAGATTCTTTCCCTTTTTGCAGTCCTTCTTCCATCCCTTTTTTCATGCCTTTCTCAACGGCGAAGTCCAAGGTGTTATAATAATCATTATACATCTTCCACTCCGCCTCGTACTGCGCCCGTTGTTTGGGGGTGAGGTTCGCCATGGATCCGATGCGTTCCAACCGCTCGAATATGGCCTTGCGTGCCTTGAAAGGCATTCTGTCTAATGTATCCATATGCTTTAGTACATAAATCCAACGTTCAAAATCGGTCTCGCATTCTTCCTCCTCTTTGTTGAATCGAGGAAGCTCAATATAGATCTGGCGGAACTTGGGGTTGAATACCTGTCCGTTCTCCCGATCCGCCAATATGATGTCCCTTCGGAATTTTCCCTCCTTCCCGTTTTTGTCTGACCCGTTCTCTTCGTCGAGCGTGAAGTTCAAGAAGAATACTCCGTAAACGGCCGCCAGCTCATAATCCCATGTTCCCTTTATCCCCTGTTCCACCACCGAGTGCGAGAGGTAGTATAAGGCCCTGTCCTTGAAGTGGGGCTGTTCCCTGTTCTGCATCTCGATTATGATCCGTTCGCCCTTGTCGGTCTCGCAATGAATGTCAAAGATGACCTTCCTTCCTTGCTCTGTCTCGGGCAATCGCTCATTGTTCATGATCCTCAGGTCTATGATCGTATGCTCCCCTTCGAGGAGGTCATTCAGGAACTCGATTAAAATGTCCTTGTCTATTTCCCTGCCGAATATGTGCTTGAAGCCGAAATCGGTAAAGGGGTTGATAAATTTTCCCATAGTGTTTATAGGTTTTAGTGATTAATAGGATATAGATGGCTCTTTTCCATCTTTGGCGATAAAGATACGATTTTTATTATATGGGGCATTCATTTAGGCTTTAAAAAAACACGTACGTCTTTTTTCGGAAACACCTTGTGTAGTTTGAGTGAAGACGAGATATAGTGAACGCATAAAGGATACAACCTTAAAGCAAAAGGTGGGTTAATGAGGCTTTCCGCGTCAAATGTAAGCCAGAGCTTATTTTAAATGCGGGAAACATGTGCCTGTACAGGCCTTGATAACCAATAAACGGGCCCTCTCATTGGCTGCTGAAATGATAAATGAATGGCTTGTGGAGGGAATACCTGGCGGCTATTCCTAGCCGCTAACTAACGGCTTGGGAAGTGAATAACTAATCACTTGGAAAGCCTTTTTATACCGGAACCAACAAGTTCTTCTCAGTGGCTTTGGGATGCGGTTCAGTTATCTTGCGGGGCTTTTCTATGTCGATGATTCTGTTATTGCCTTTGCGGATGGATGGTAAGCGAAGCGGCGGTAATCATGACAGTTCGCGCAAAACAAGGCTGTTTGTTTGACATACTTCTTCTTTGGAAAAGTCTAACCAGAGAGAAGAAATAGGTGAAAAGAGCCTTTTTGTCTCTTATTTATAGGTAAAAGGTCGCTTTCCCGGTGAGAAGGGTGGTGTTTGCCCATGCGAATATATACGTTAGCCGACGCAACCGTATGTTTTAGCCGACGTAACCGTATGCATTAGGTGATACATACGGTAGTAATCCCCATCGCATACGATAGAAATAGCCTTCACATACGGGTGAATTATAGGTTTTAGCCTTAAGAATATGAATTAGGATGAATGATTTTCGCTAGAATAAAAAGGCATATTTCGTTATCTTGTTATGGAATAACTACTTGCGAATATTTTTTCTCGTTTTACGGAACTATATGTTTAATCTCCCGGAAAATTCGATTCTCAAAGGCTTTAATTTACAAAGTGTCACAATGACAATCCGTAAATTCCGGATAACTCGTTTAATATAATATTAATGTACGCCCGTACATTAAATAATGCTATACTATAAAAGTAGATGAATGATAGATTGAAATGATATTTGGAGTATGAAAACGGCTAGTCTAAACGAACGATTCTTTTAGTCATTTGCAAAGGTACGCGTTTCTTCGATACTTGCAACCCTTC
>OAVB01001087.1_pt1 | contig 18110 bp, 14 predicted proteins | sample 1516871 | NCBI WGS metagenome assembly OAVB01 (sample SAMEA2580069, study PRJEB22360) | human gut metagenome | biome: human gut; feature: human-associated habitat; material: faeces | place: Denmark | collected 2008/2010 | reverse complement strand
CTCCATGAGCATATTTCAACACATTTAATCACTAATATCAATATTATTGATTGCTTAACAATCCTCCTTTTTGATAAAATCAGTGACAAAAAAGATATCGTTACTGAGAACGAAATGAACAGTAACGAGATATCCTGTCACTCGATATCATACAATAAAATCCAACAAAATACAAGGCGATTCCCCATTCCTGCCCTTTTGAAAAAATTTCCAGGTTACTGTTCACTCCGTTCACAGTGATGTAGCCAAAATTCCAGATTGCCTGCGGCAATGGAATTTTGGCTTGTATGTCTCGAGATTTTGGCATATTCATGCCAAAACACCTCGCGGGATAGTGATGTGTGAACAGTAACCTTGCTATAAAAAAATTATGGGCAGTCATGCATTGTGCTGACTGCCCGGTTTTATTTACATTTTCAGATCGTCGAATTTTAATCGGATGATCACCAGGGTGATCGCCATAAGAATGATTCCTGCCGGAAGTGCGATCCATGCTGTCTGTACAAATCCTGCGATAATATAAGTCAGGAAAGATACTGCTGCTGCAACCATTGCATAGGGAAGCTGTGTGCTGACATGATTTACATGTTCACACTGTGCACCTGCTGATGCCATGATGGTTGTATCGGAAATCGGTGAACAGTGATCTCCACATACAGCACCTGCCATACATGCAGAAATAGAGATGATCATCAGTTCATGATTTGTTCCTGAGAATACATTAACAACAATCGGGATCAGGATACCAAAGGTTCCCCATGAAGTACCTGTCGCAAATGCGATAACAGCCCCGATCACAAAGATAATTGCAGGAAGGAAATTCATCAGCCCGCCTGCAGAGCTTTTAACAATTGCAGATACAAATACAGATGCACCAAGGCTGTCTGTCATGGCCTTCAATGTCCAGGCAAAAGTAAGGATCAGGATCGCAGGTACCATTGCCTTGAATCCGTCCGGAATACACGCCATACAGTCTCTGAAATTCATAACACGACGTATCAGATATAAAACAATCGTGATAACCAGTCCGAAGAAGCTTCCAAGCACCAGTCCCACAGATGCATCACTCTGTGAAAATGCAGTTACAAAATCAGTTCCGCTAAAGAAACCACCTGTATAGATCATACCGATTACGCAGCATATTACAAGGCTTACAATCGGGATCAGAAGATCGATCACCTTGCCACGCGGATTACTTTTCTCATCTTCAGCTGCGTTTGCATAAGGACGTGCAGGTGTTGTGTAGATATCGCCTTTTAAAGCATTTGTCTCATGAACACCCATTGTTCCGAATTCTACTTTCATAAGAACCATTGCCACCATCATGAAGATCGTAAGCAGTGCGTAGAAGTTATAGGGAATTGCATGTACAAACAGGGTAATTCCATCCTCTCCTTCTACAAATCCGCTGACTGCCGCAGCCCATGAAGAAATCGGTGCAATGATACATACCGGTGCTGCTGTGGCATCGATCAGGTACGCCAGCTTTGCGCGGGACACATTGTGCTTATCTGTCACAGGACGCATAACGCTTCCTACTGTCAGACAGTTAAAATAATCGTCAATAAAGATCAGTACACCAAGAATGATGGTTGAGAGTTCCGCACCAACTCTGCTTTTAATCCTCTTACCGGCCCAGCGTCCGAATGCTGCGGAACCGCCTGCCCTGTTCATCAGGCATACCATGGTTCCCAGAATAACAAGGAAGATCAGGATACCCATATTATAAGAATCTGTCAGAACGCTGATCATTCCGCCTTCAAAAATATGAAGGATTGTTCCTTCGAAATTAAAATTAGAGTAAAACAGTGCACCAACCAGTATTCCTACAAACAGTGAACTGTATACTTCTTTGGTGATCAGTGCCAGTGCAATGGCAACAAGTGGCGGAACCAACGACCAGAATGTGCCGTAAAATTTCGCAGATGCAGCCACCTCTTCCTCTGCTGCAAGTACAGTCAGCGGACTTGCCAGTATCAGCAGCATCAGTGCTGAAAGGCAGAGCGAAAGTCTTTTTATGTTACTTTTCATTTCTTTTCTCCTTCTCTTGTAAGATATATGATATTTCGATCATAGCACGCCTCTTAATTAATGCATTTGAAACAGCTTGGCAGAATTTCACGCTCTGATGAGCCGGATCAATATGCATTATTTACGAGGATTGCTATAATCAAATCTGTAAATGTAGCAGGATTCCGTCTGTGCGATCAGTTCACAACCACACTCTGTCAGAAAATCATGGTCAACCAGCCCGATCTGTGTTACTACGAAATCTGTCTTTGATTTCTTCAACGCAGCCTGAAACCCTTCTTTATCTTCATAGATATGATAATCGATCACATCCAGCAATGCTTTCTGTCTTTTATAGAAACTGCTGTTCTCATCATAGTTTCCCACCACTGTACTGCCTGATCTGTAGATACTTGCATTTCTGCTTATTACAGTGGCGATCCCCGCATCATACTGTCGCACAATGCTGTTAAGACTGCCGTCAAAAACAACCCTTGGAAAATCATTCTCCTGGTTCTGGTGGATCACGTCGCAGACTGCACGCAGATCATTGGGCACCTTATAAATATTCTCTGCCATTGCAAAATTGGTCACTACCCCGTCCAGCGGATTTCCCAGGATCACAAAACCTGTCAGCACAGCTGCAGCCATAAGAACTTTTATCCAGGTCTTTCTAAAAGCGGTCACAAGTCTGACTCCATAGTAGGCAACCGCCGGGATCACAGGAAGAATCCAGATAAACCGGTAATATTCATTCTCAAACTTCACCTTTGCGATAAGATATTTTACAACCAGCGGATTATATACTGTCAGCAGCAGAAATACTGTATAGCCGACAAATATCCCGGACTTTCTTTTTCTCCCCCGGACCAGTGTGCAGATCAGTCCTACAGCAAACAGAAGAGGATACCAGCAGGAACCCCAGTACAGCCTCATACATGCATCAACAAAGCGCAGTCCCAGTTCCTGAATTGTTACACCTGCCATTTTTTTCTCCTTTCTGTATTATGATGCAGCCAGCGTCAGCAGACCGATTCTGCATGCAAAAAATACAGCTGCATATAATGCCGACGGAAGCATACACACTGCACAATATACCAGCCCTGAAAATCTCTTATTCATAACTGCCGCCGGAGCCATTCCCGCTGCGATCACGATCGGAAAGATGATAGCAGAACCGGAAAATGTCAGCGCACTGACCGCTGTGACAAACAATATGATCCAGACATTCCTGCTGTTTTTCTCCTGCAGATACCAGACGGCACACATGAGAACTGCAGGAATGGCAATGTTGGCAAGGATGGCTTTTCCCTCGTAGCTTCTGGTAAAGAAAAAAGTTCCGGAGGAATAAATCGTACCGCAAAACAGCTGTAAAACACAGACAAAGACAAGCATCAGATCTGCTTTCTTCCTGTTTCCGTCAAACAGTCTCTTACCGATCTGATAAATGATCAGATTGGCAGTCACTACATTCATACATGACATTACCTGCTTTGCCTGCACAATGGGATGGATTCCCAGAAGTCTGCACCACACTGCATTATGCATCGGATATGCGGAAAAAACATATCTGGCCTGAAATGCCTTCTGGATCGCTCCGTTAAAGGGATTATATCTGCCAAGAGTATCTGTGTATACAGAAGTACTCACTGTACCTACATAATACGCCGCATCTACTGTTGTATCCTCGTAAAAGATCACAATCAGACACTGCAGCAATACTACGGCACCTGCAAGGATAATCATCACAGAGTGATTTTTCCATATTTCAGAAATGCTTCCAAAAATCCCACTGCATGTTTCCGTTTGTCCGGCACGTATTCTCCGTTGTTTTTTTATTGTGCAGATCACAGCTGCGCAGATAACCAGAGCCATGATTCCTGCCCATATATAAGCCGCAGCTGTCAGGGATACCCATTTCAGTGTCATCGGTACGATCACCAGTTCAAACACTGCAAAGTAAACCAGATATCCCAGTATGAAAGTCAGGGAACAATCCCCTTTTACTTTCAATATCCGGACCAGAACAATGCCTGCTGCATAAAAAACTATAAACTCCAGGGCAAAACCTGCACAGGCAAGGCATAATTCTCTCATTCTTCCACCTTTGTCCCTGACCGGATGGATTCGCGGTTTTTCAAAATCTCCATGGCAATCTTCTCAGGAGTCATCGGAAGCTCTGTCAGACGCACACCTGTTGCATTATAAATTGCCTCAGCCAGTGCCGGACATGGAGTATCAATTACAAGCTCACCAATGGATTTGGCACCAAAAGGACCGCTCTTTTCGTAACTGCACTCGAAATCCACGCGGATATTTCCGATATCCTGTCTGGTTGGGATCTTATACTGCATAAAAGAGTTGTTGCGGATCTTACCTTTATCTGTATATTGTACATCTTCCCAGAGAGCCATGCCAATTCCCTGTGCAATACCGCCCTCCGTCTGTACACGTGCAAGATTCGGATTGATCGGTGTACCGCAGTCAACAACCGCCACATAATCCAGAACATCCACACTGCCTGTCTCTGTATCCACCTCTACTTCTGCCATACCTACCATAAACGGCGGCGGCGAGATCGGTGAAGAATGCTGTTTCACAACCTGAAGCTCGATATTATTAAAGAAAGTGCTCTTTAATGCAATATCTTCCAATGAAACTTTCTTCTGGGCATTTTCAGAACTGATGGCATCCATATCAACACTATAGCCCTCTTCTGCATCTGTCATATGACCTGCTGCATTTCCGTCTGCCCCATCGCTTATCTCAAGTGTCTCATCATAGAATACACAGGATCCGTCAAAATCAACTTTTCTCTCATCTACTTCCATCATCTCTGCGCCAAGCTTACAGATTTTTTTCTTCAGCTCCTCACAGGCCTTCATAACCGCTACACCGGTGGTATAGGTTGTGGCGGAAGCATAGGAACCGGAATCATAAGGAGAAATATCCGTATCCACACTGAATACTACTATGTTATCCATAGGCGTATTCAGACAGTCAGCCGCGATCTGTGCCATAACGGTATCACAGCCGGTTCCCATATCCGTACATCCAAGTGCCAGTGTATAAGAACCATCTTCATTCAGCTTAATATCTGCGCCGCCTACGTCAACTCCTGCAATAGAGGAACCCTGCATAGCCATGGCAACACCGACTCCGCGGACCTTGCCATTTCCCATATCCCTGCATGGATATTTGGAATCCCAGTCCATCATCTCTTTGGCGCGCGCCATACAGCGGTCCATGGAACAGCTCTGTGCATAAGGAACATCCGGATATCCCGGAAGAGGACCGCCCTCTACAGGCATATTCATTTCTTTTACCTTAACAGGATCCATTCCCATCTTATGTGCCAGCTCATTTACTGCAGATTCCACTGCAAAAATACCCTGGGTTGCACCATAACCACGATAGGCACCTGCAGCCTGCACATTTGTATAGACAACATCAAAAGCAAACCTGTGGGCTTCTGTATGTCTGTAAAGAGCGATTGATTTATGACCGCTGAGTCCTACTGTTGTAGAACTGTGTTCTCCGTATGCCCCAGTGTTGGACAAAGTATAAAGATCAATTGCCTTGATGATACCATTTTCATCTGCACCTGCGCGTACTGTGATCTCCATCTCATGGCGCGGTGAAGAGCAGATCATGGACTCATATCTGGAGAAGATCATCTTGGACGGGCGGCCTGTTTTCCAGGTCACGATCGCCGGATAGATTTCACTGACAGAGGTCTGCTTTGCACCAAAGCCGCCACCGATCCTTGGCTTGATCACACGTACTTTGGAAGCAGGAATGTCCAGTGCCCTTCCAACGATCCTTCGCACATGGAATGGGATCTGTGTTGAGGACAGAACGATCAGTCTGCCGAAATGATCCATATAGCAGGCTGTGCGGAAAGTCTCCATCATAGTCTGCTGGTTTGCTCTTGTATGATAAGTGCGCTCTACAGTATATTTACACTTTGCCAGGACTTCATCTACATTTCCATGTTCTTCCACTGCGGATGCACATAAGTTTCTTTTGTTGTCTCCGCCAAGAGGGATTTTCAGTTTCCAGTCATCCTCCGGATGGACCAGGATCGGATTATCTTTTGCCTTGTGGATATCCAGAACCGGTGCCTCCACGCGGTAATCTACGCGGATTCTCTTCAATGCTTTATCTACCGCTTCTTCTGTCTCACCCGCAACAATGGCAACTGCATCTCCCACAAAACGTACATGACGGTCAAGGATCAGTCTGTCATCCGGACTCATCTCCGGTGCAGTCTGGCCGGCAAGAGTAAAACGTTTCTGAGGCACATCTTTATAGGTAAGGATACATGCAATTCCGGCCACCTTCTCGGCAGTACCTGTTTTAATATCTTCCACCCAGGCGTTGGCGTGGGGACTTCTCAGTATCTTCACGATCAGGCAGTCCCTTGGTGCCAGATCATCTGTATAGACAGGCTTTCCGGTTACCAGTGACATTGCATCTGTTTTACGTACAGGTTGATTTACATATTTCATCTTTATGCTTCCTCCTGTGCTTTCTTATATTTCAGGAACTTCAGGATACTCCTTGTCTGGGAAACAAAACCGGAACATCTGCACAGATTTCCCGCAAGATATTCTTTGATCTGCTCCTCTGTGGGATCTTTGATCTCGTTGAGCATCGCAAATACATTCATGATAAATCCCGGATTGCAGAAACCGCACTGTTCCGCACCTTCATTCGCCAGAAAGCTTCCAAACTCCTGCGCTTCTCTCTGCATTCCTTCCAATGTAACGATTTTCTTTCCCTCAATGCGGGCTGCAAGTGTACTGCAGGAAAGCACCGGACGACCGTCCATAAGAACTGTGCAAAGACCACAGTTCGCAGTTTCGCAGCCTCTTTTCACGCTGAAACAGCCCTGTTTTCTTAAGAAATCGATCAGCAGTGCATCCGGGGAGATCTCTGCGTGGCGGTTCACTCCGTTAAGCCAGAAATTAATATTCATTTTTCATCCCTCCTACTGCTTCCCAGGCTCTTCTTGTCAATACTTTTACAAGAAGGGTTCTGTATTCCTTTGATCCTCGCATATTGCCTGCAGTAGGAACGTTCTCTGCCGCATATTCTGCAAAGGCTTCGATCGCCTCTTCCTTCTGCTTTTTTGTCATGTTCCGGAAATTCTTCAGGATCTGCTTCTTATCTTCCACGATCATGGCACGTGCAGGTCTGGCACCTATCACAGTCCTTGCCTCATTTCCGATCACAGAAGCTGCACAGGTCAGCACCGGGAAATCTGTTTTTATGTTTCTCTGACTTAAGTAACAGGTAAGAAGTGGCTCTTTTCGCACGATGATATTTACAAGGATGTCATTGTCCTTCTTCATATTTACAAATTCAGTCAGTGGAATACGGCCTGCATCATATAATTCTACCCATGTATCCATTCCCAGGAACATGGTCAGAACATCTGAGAAACCATATCTTCCATAAATGCTTCCTCCCACAGTGGCACAGTTTCTGAACTGTACGCCTACAATGTGGCAAAGGCTTTCTTTCATAGCTCCATGTGTGTAGGTATTCAGAGCTTCATTTGTCTCCAGGTCATGAAGCGGAGTCATACATCCGATGACAAATTCGTCATCATTCTCCGAAATCACATCCAGCCCCAGACCGGAAAGATCAATCGCTGTGGATATTGCTCTGTTGCCCATTTTCATCCAGACCATTCCCCCAAGAATACGGGCTGTTTTCTTCTGGTTCAGTTCATAAGCTTCCGCCAGACTGTTTACCTTTACATAGCTTTTGATTTTCAGCATTATGTATCGTATCCCTTTCTTACATACTTTTCATATCTCTTGTAATATTTTGACTCGGATCTGTCGTCAGACAGCCAATTTAATATAATACCATAGCTTAAAGAAAAAATCTATAAATATCCTCTATTTCATAAATAAATTTTTGTTACTGTTCACTCCGTTCTCAGTAACGTAGCCAAAATTCATTCCAGATTGCCTGCGGCAATGGAATTTTGGCTTGTATGTCTCGGCAGTAATCCTGGTCAGGCGAACAATATCATCCGCTTTGCTGCTTGCTGTAAATATTACTCTAATTCTAGCATATGACAGCCAAAAGTGTCTATTGATAAAACTATCCAAAAAAACACTTTTCAAAATATTATCGGATTAACTGCATCATTTGTTTCATTGCGAATCGTTTTTGTGCACTGTACCTAAATATTTTCGTAATATATTTGGTTTTTTATATATTTTACTGGATTTTTTCAAGTATCAATGTTATAATGTTCACAAATAAAAGACTTATCACTGTTAATTGCAGATAACAGGTACAATTTGCGAATATCCGCCTGAATCTATATCGTTCAATAACAGAGATGTCATAAAGGAGGGTTTGATTATGAGTAAACGCGTGATTACAATAAACAGGATGCTCGGCAGTAATGGCCGCCTGATCGGTAAAGCTCTGGCAGAAGAGCTTGGATTTGCTTTTTATGACAAAGAGCTGATCGATATTGCAGCTCACAAAGAGAATATTCCTTTTGATCTGCTTGCCAAGGTTGATGAGAAACGTGGCAGCCAGTGGCGTTTTCCCATTGACCATGAACTTCAGATGGACAGCGATTTTCACTTTGTTCCCATGAATGATGTGCTCTTTGATCTTCAGCGAAAGATTATTCTGGATGCTGCTGAGAAAGAAGATTGTGTGATCGTTGGCCGATGCGCCAATCACATCCTCGACAATAAATGCCTGAGCGTATTTATCCATGCACCATTTGAGTATCGTGTACAGACTGTCATCGAGCGTACGGGACGGGAAGAAAAAAGTGCACAGAAACTGGTTAAGAAAGTGGATAAAGAACGGCGTACTTATTATGAGTACTTTACAGATAAGAAATGGAAAGATATTTCCCAGTATCATCTGGCATTTGACAGCAGTAAATTTGAGCAGGATAAAATTATACAGATGATAAAGACGGCATTGTAAAATCAAACAGGGTTCCAGATTCAAAAGTCTTATCATGCAGGCACGAACGACTTTTTGAACCTGGGCCCCTGATATCATATTATTTATTTTCTCCCAGAATATACTGCTTCAGGAAATCATAAATCTGATTCTCTGTTGGAGGACATCCCTTTACGTTATGTTCAAATTTACAGGTGCATGCACCTACACCCAGTTTTCCTGTTTTTCCGCGGTATCCCTGGCCAATGCAGATTTTCGTGTCCAGTTTCTCGAAAAGGCCGTCATTTTTAAGCATTTCCAGAGCCGGGATGAGATAACCATAGCAGGCACTGCAGGATTCCACTTCTTCTACTGCATCCTGAAGTTCTACCACTTTTCTTGATTTCGGAAGTTCTTTGCGGGCATTTTCCTCACAGTAAACGATGTGGGAATTTTTCAGATCAGTACTTCCAACCCCAAGCTTCTCTGCCAGTTCAATATACGGTACATCTTTCGTTGTATAATGCATGATCTGACATACATAAGAATCGATCAGTACCGGATCCGTCCCCGCCCAGATACGGTTCATCACTACCGGATTTCCACCATCCTCGAAATCCAGATCCCCGCAAATGTTATCAACCACGACAAAATCCTGATGGAGCCCCGCATTCAGATGTGCAATCGGTTCATGCAGTCCCATCGCATGAAAATGACGCTTCTCTGTATTGGGGATCAATCCTTTCATATTTTTCAATGCACATGTGATCTTTGTCTGACAATGGCCTTTCAATACCGGAACATTGATCAGAAAATCGATATTTGCCGCACGTTCACAGACATTCAGTTTCATCCCCCTGCAATCTCTTTCAATCCCCTTGTCTTTCTGCATATCCCAAAAAGGCACCTGATATTTTTCCGTTAGTTCACGATATCCGCACACTTCGTATGCTTCTGTAGTCTTATCTCCCACCCAGGAGCCTTCCAGAATGGCAATATTTCCATATCCGTTTTCCTGCAGATACTCAATAATTCCCGCCACAATTTCCGGATGTGTGGTAGCTCCCCATGAAGCCTCGGAAGGTGATACAAGATTAGGCTTGATACCAATCTGCATCTTTTTATCTGAAATTACAGACGCCAGGCCGCACTGTGCCAGCAGTTCCTTTGTCATTTCTTTGTAATTGGTTCCGCTCTTTATATAGATTTCATTTTTGTTCATTACAAGATTATCCTTTACACTTTACATTCGAATATTTTTCTGCTGATTTTTGCATATCTTTTTTGTATTTCCCCCCGGAAGTTTTCTTCAGAACCGGTCAGCTTTTCTGAGGTGAAAATGTTCTCCGCATCAGCCTGCATGCCACTGTACTTGTGAGCAATGCCACCAGAAATCCTGCCAGAACATCCCCCGGATAATGTACGCCCAGATAGAGTCTGGAAAAAGCAATCATTCCGGCCAGAACAACAGGCAAAATTCCCCATTTCCCGGGCAGCATCCGCAGACAGACCAGTGCAACGGCAAAGGAAGCGCAGGTATGGCCGGATGGAAATGAATAGTCTTTCGGTCTGGTGATCAGCGGAATGATCTGTGTATAAGTATCAAAAGGTCTTGGACGGGCTACTGCATTTTTTATCAGCAGATTTGTAATCAGAAACCCTGACAGCAGCGAGAGTGCCGCTGTCACTCCTGTTTTGCGTGTTTTCCCGAAACAGATCAGAAGCACACATAATACGATCCAGAACCATCCTCCGTTTCCGAGGAAGGTGACTGCTCTCCAGAACGGAGTCAGGGCATCCACCCTTAAATGTTCCTGGATCCACAGTAAAATATTCATATCTAATTGCTGTAATATCTCCATAAACTTCTCCCATTATATTTTTTATCAGTCACAGTATGTATTCCTCTCAAAATACATACGAATTATATCAGTCCGACTTCTTTTGTGCAAGGTATTATAAGCAAAGTTGATTTGTTTAAAGCCTTAAAAGTCAAAATAACGTAGAAATCAGTCAAAATACCGATAGCGTTTTTCTGCCGGAAGGATTATGCTGAAAATAGACTTATAAAACTGCCTGATTGGGCAAATACTTATTACGGGGGTAAATATGATAAACACATTATCGGCCGGTAAGGATAATTTTTACCGGCAGATGCTTAAACTGACGATTCCGATCATTATCCAGAATCTGCTCAGTGCAGCGGTTAACTCCGCAGATGTAATTATGCTTAATTATGTGGGACAGTCTGCGATTTCTGCGGTGTCTCTGGCTGCCAATTACTCCAATATCCTGTTTATGGTATATTATGGACTTGGTACAGGCGCATCTCTTCTGTGTGCGCAGTATTTCGGAAAAAATAATATGCAGGCTATTCATGCGATCGAGGGAATTGCCCTCCGCTTTTCCATCATAATCTCGGGAATCGTAGCACTGATCGCATTTACTGCTTCTCAGCTTATGATGAAGATTTTTACTTCTGATCAGGAACTGATCTCTATCGGTTCTTCTTATCTTAGGATTATGGGAATTACATATCTCTGTTGGGGAATCACAGAGATTTACCTGGCGATTTTGCGCAGCATCGGACGTGTAACGATCAGTATGGCATTGAATATGCTGGCTTTTATATTGAATATTATCCTGAATGCCACTTTTATCTTCGGGCTTTTCGGCGCACCGAAGCTGGGGGCTACAGGTGTTGCCATTGCAACTGCTGCTTCCAGACTGATCGAACTGGCAGCATGCGTGATCGTTTCTTTCCTGAGCAAAGATGTTAAATTGAACCTGACCTTTATGTTTATCCGCAGTAAGGTGCTGTTTGGCGACTTCGTCCGGCTGTCACTTCCCGCTCTTGGAAATGACATTTCCTGGAGTGTTGCTTTCTCCATGTACTCTGTGATCCTGGGACATCTCGGAACAGATGCCGTTGCAGCCAACTCTCTGGTTACGGTTGTCCGCAATATCGGTTCTGTGTTCTGCTTTGCAATTGCCAGTGCGGGAACGATTCTTCTTGGAAATGTAATGGGAAAAGGGGATCTGGAGAAATCGAAGGTGTATGCTTCCAGAATGCTGAAGATGACCATTATAGCCGGTGCCATTGGCGGTGTGATCGTATTTGCCATCACGCCTCTGGTCCTGAGATTTGCATCCTTAAGTGACGGGGCAATGCATTATTTGAAGTACATGCTGCTTATCAATACCTATTATATTATGGGTTCTGCGGTAAACACAGCCCTGATCGCCGGAGTATTCCGCGCAGGCGGTGATACGAAGTTCGGACTGATCTGCGATACCATTGATATGTGGGTATATGCGGTACCTCTGGGATTTTTTGCGGCCTTTGTCCTGAAGCTTCCGGTATTGTGGGTCTACTTCCTGCTCTGTACAGATGAGTTTGTGAAATGGCCATGGGTATTCCATCATTACCGCCAGGGGAAATGGGCACAGAATATTACAAGGGAGGATCTGTTTGAGCAGAAAGCTTCCTGAGATATCATCCATATCCGCCGCAGTGTGGTTCTATCATAAATAAGCAAAACAGCAGGTCTGTTCATTCTATGAACAATCCTGCTGTTTTTATGTCTGCAGATTTTCTTTCCGGATCCCTGCAGACATCCATTTTCGGTTTATAAAAAATGCTTACAGATTATAATGTATTCAGGTCGATTCTGTAATCGTCAGAGCCCTGTCCGTCTACTGTGTAGTAAGCGGCTTTCTGCTCAACATTTACATAAACGCTGATTTCTTTTCCTTCGATGCCTTTGTCTTTGATGTCTTTTTTGATTGCTTCCTCGATGGAGCTCATTGTAACTGCAAAACCAGGTAATTCGATAGTTGTTTCTGCGAATTTTTTGATGTCGATATTTTTAGCCACTTCTTTTACTGCTTTCTTTACAGTTTCTTTTGCTTCTTCTACAACCGGAGCCTTCGCAATATCAGCTGCAGCGTCTTTTGCTTCTTCAATTACTTCTGAAGCCTTTACAGTTGTTTTCTCAACTGTCTCTTTGACTGCTTCTGTAGCCTTTGTTGTTGCTTCTTTAATAGTTTCCTTTGCTCTTGAAGTTGTTCTTTTTCTCATAATAATCTCCTATTCCAACTGATTGGTCTAGAGCGTGTCGCTCTAACAGTTTCCTGTGTAACCGTACCACAAATTCCAGATAATGTCAAATTTTTATCAAATTTTGTCCTACTCGATATTTTTTAAGGCTTCATCCATAGGAACCTTCTTCACTCTCCGAAATTCCAGCAAAACAACGATTCCGTATGTAATGATTCCTGCTGCAAACATCTGCACATAGATCATCGGGTCGATCCAGAGCGTGATCCATCCGGAAATACTGGACAGCATCATCTCCCGAAACAGAACTTTCATGATTACTGTTTCCAGCGGCAGACTCAAAAGCAGACAGAACACCACCACCAAAGACGTGGACATAATATATAGCCTGCTGATCTCGCCATTTGTATAGCCCAGGATTTTTACCATTGAAATAGACTGGGCATTTTTTTCAATAATGATCTTGGAAAGAAGATAGATCAGTACCATATAGATCATAATGGCAAATCCGTTTACCATACTCATCATACTTCCCATGGATACATCCAGCTGTCTGGAGATCTTTGTCAGTGCATCAAGATCAACTACAGATCCTATATACTGGCTCTTGATATCTGTAAGCTCTGTATCTGAGAAATACCCACTGTAATAATCCTCTCCCAGATCAAAAATATCATTCAGTTCACTGCGGGGCATATACACACACAAGGCAGCCGTATAATCATAAACTCCTGCTATTTTAAACGAATATTTCTCTTTTTCGTATTTTTCTTTCAGAGTGATGGTATCCCCCACATGAAGCAGGAATTTATCCGCATATGCGCTCGAAATATAAACTGCTGCGCTTTCTTTTTCTGCATTTGCCGTATTCTTGTTATCTGCTTTTTCTTTATTCCACGCTTCATCTTTTTTATCTTTTGTATTATTAAAATCTATCGTTACATACCTGCTGTCCGGTTCGATCCCGTAAAGCAGTACTTCCTCACTCTTATATTTTCCTGGCAGTGTGTTCAGGGAATAAGCAGAAAATTCCTCTGCATCTTCATTGTCTGTTCTGGAATCCATATAAAACTCCAGCAGAGAGATCAGACCGTCAAATTTATTTCCACTTACTGCGCTGACCGGAACCTGAAGCATATACTGGTATTTTGCCAGCATATTGTTCTGGATTTCCACCTGGTAATGGGACAGTGCCGAAGGAAGTAGCAATCCAAACATCAGCAGCAGATTTGCAAACAGGATCCCGATAAACAGAACCATATAATTACTCATATTCTGAAAAATCACCCGAAGCCGGAATCTGGAAAAGATTTTCATCTTCGGACTCAGATAAATTGCCCTCTTCTGCTTTCTTCCCGACAGATCCCTGCGCAGGAATTTTAACGGTGACAGCTTCAGCTTATGTCTGAGCACTCCGTAATTTACCACCAGCATAATAACTACCGGAACCAGAGTTGTAAGCCCAAATGCCTCCCCATTCCATACGGTCACATAAGTCGGAAGACTATAGCTTCCATAATACATATCTGCACATACATCCTTTAATACAGTGTATCCAATGATATTTCCGATCAGTGCACCCACAAAAGTAACCAGCACCGGAAGTGTCATATAGTGAAGAATCAGTTCCTGTCTGGTATATCCGGACGCACGTAAGGTACCGATAACACCGGCTTCTTTCCGTATCGTATTGCTGATGGTAATTCCGAATACAAAGGCCATGATCACCATAATAATATAAAGAAGCATGATCATCATGGCCTTGTCTCCACCCATATCATCCCCTGTAAAATTAATGGCCTGATTCAGATACCGGGGTACAAAAGCCTCCAGTGTGACAATCTTTCCCATATCCTCCATCAGATTCTCGGAAACTTCTTTCTCTTCCTTTTCTGTCTTCGGTTTTTCGTCATAGATCCAAGAATAATTGTACTGCAGTTTTTCCTGATTCAAAGAATCAAACTCCTCCTCAGTCACAACAGAAACCCCAAATTTCACAGCATCAAACATGGAATCGTTGTTATTCTGAAACAGGCAGCTGTAGTCGGAAAGTGCCACCAGACCGGTAATCTTCCAGGTTCTTTTTCCGCTCCGGAGCGTATCTCCCACAGACAGATTGTTGTTGTCTGCATACATTCTGTCAATGGCAATCTCTCCTGTCCCGGCAGGCAGCTCTCCCTTCATCAGGCAGACCTTGTCCACCTGCTGCCTGTTTTTAAAAAAACGCATGGTGCTTCCATTATCCAGAGGTTCCTCCACATAATAATTATCATACAGCTTCACACCCAGCGCCTCTATTTCTTCTCTCTGGGTTTTGTGGACTTGCTCTGCTGTGCGAAAGTTTCCGTCTTCTATGTTGTACTTCTCAAAACCTTCATTGTAAGCAATAAGCATACTGTTATCTGCAACCAGAAAGCCTGACACAAATCCAATGGATGCAACCATCAGGATAAATACAACCAGATATTTGCCCAGTTCTCCCTTCAGTTCTCTGGGCAGACGTTTGCGTAAAGGATTTTTCATCATATGCCTCCTTACCAGTCAAGCTCTGCTGCCGGGATCTTATGCTCATTGAGGTAATTTTTGCGGATCATCCCATCGCGAAGCTTCACCACCCGGTCAGCCATATCTTTGATGGCATCGTTATGCGTTACCATGACGATGGTGTTGCCGTATTTCTGGTTTACCGTCTCGATCAGCTTCAGGATTTCCTTGGAGGTATTATAATCCAGGGCTCCTGTAGGCTCATCGCAGAGAAGAATGTCCGGATTCTTTACAATGGCACGGCCGATAGCAGTCCTCTGCTGCTGACCGCCGGAAAGCTGATTGGGAAGCTTTCTCTGGTGCTCATAGATTCCCAGCGTATGGAGCAGTTCATCTACATCCAGAGGCTTATCACTGAGATAGGCTCCCACCTCTATATTCTCCCGCACTGTAAGATTGGGGATCAGATTATACATCTGAAAAATATATCCCAGATGCTTACGCCTGTACAAAGACAGATTCTTCTCCGACATATCTGCCAGACGCTCCCCGTCTATGACCAGATTTCCCTCGTCTGCACTGTCAATCCCACCGATAATATTCAGAAGCGTAGACTTACCGGAACCAGACGGACCCAGAAGCACACAAAACTCTCCTCTCTCAATGTCAAGATCCAGCCCTTTAAGCACATCCACCCGGCTGTCCCCTGCACCAAAAGACTTCTGAATTCCCTGTATCTGCAGAAACATTTTTTCATTCCTCCCTCATATCCACTTCCTGTGGAGCAAATTTCTTTAATTCTTTAATATAATAACACTGCTGTTTTACAATATTGTTATACTTCGCTAACTTTAGGTTAGTATAAACTTACTCCATTGTCAACTGATTTTCGTAGTTTCGTAAAATTTTATGGATATGTTCATATTTTTTATATTCGTATTTTATCGGAAACATTTTGAAAAAACTCAAGCAGATATTTTTGGACTATAAGAAAGCATCACCTTTTGCAGTGATGCCCTCTTTATTTCAGAACACTTTCCAAAGGTTCTCATATTCCATATTCTTTGTATAACCGTTGCCGGGTTTCTTTGTCTATTGAAACTAATTGAACCTCTGAATTTCTTCCATCCTGAATCAGACGATTAATCAAAGACCCTAAGCGTTCTTCGCCTTTCATTTCACCTTTGGTTTCACCCCGTATTTCTGCCTCTTCTGTTGCTTTAGCCATGATCTCTCTGTGCAGACGTTCTAATCGTTCAGATTCCAGTTCAAGAACTTTTCCACCCATAATTTCATCTACCCCTTTCCGGACTTTTTCCTCATTCTGGCATATATAGTCCGATATTTTAATGATTAATTTATTTAAATCCATGTACCATTTAAATTTATTTGCTCCGGACAATTCCCTTTCAAGATTCACCCTGATCTCCTCATACTCATTTAACAGTTGTTGAAATAATTCCGGATTTTCACTTATCTCATGAATATCTTTCTCATATCTCATAATATAAAATGGCAGAAGCATTAATAAATCTTTTTCAAAAATATCATCTTTTGTATACGTTTCCAGTTTGACAGCCGGAACCCTGTATAGTAGCATGCTATCATCAGAAAGTATAATTTCTACTTCCAGAAAGTCTGGTGTATTATTTCCGCTCCTTAAATATAGCACACACGATTTCGGCAGTTCCATCCTGTATCTGCGTCTTTCTTTTTGTACATTTTCAATAGCAATGACAAAATCATACTCTATCATCCGAATTGCCATAGTTGTATCATCCACACTCTGACACTCAATATGATACAGTTTACCGCCAATCTTCAGACAACAGTCAGTAATAATCTCGCCGTTCTCCTGTTGATGTTCATTTCGAAGCTGGGTAATTTCCACGTTTTCCGGATATGAAGTGTGAAACACCTCATTTATCAGCGGCACTGCCAGATAAGGCATCTTCTCTACCATTGTACGAAAAACGTCATCAAAAATAGTACTGCTCATAGCATACTCCTTTCGACATTGATATTATAACATTTCGCAACAACATTTGAATACCCAATTTTTCCACAAATCTGTTAGAATTGAGTACACCTTATCTTTTGTAACAACTTGCATAAAGGGAATAAAGTAACCGAACGGTTCAGAAGGCTCCCAGATGTGTAAATTCAGTGTATCAAATCCCCTATTCTCTGTCAACTACCAAGACCACCTCTGGATTGCTATAAATCTGTCGTTGCTGTCTACAATCAGTCACCAGCGCAAAAATAATTTCACACCGCCACAGTAATTCTGCATCAGTTCATGGGAGATCTGGACAGACTGGCGATCCTTTACAGCGGAAATTCCCCCAAACGGGAAGAAATCTGTAAAATGCTGGAAGATTCCCTGCAATATGCCCTGTCCTGTTTATAATTTTGATTATCAAAATATATTGACTTTTCTTTTTTACCTCGTTATATTTTTTTCTGAAGTAACTGCTGTCCGGCAGTCTGCAAAACAGCAGGCTGCCCCCAGGAAAGGAATTATCCATGAACACTCTCAGAAAAATATATTGCAGGGCTTTTCAGAAAGCTTTTCACATTGCAATTCCCTTTTTACCTTACAGAAAACCCAAAATCGCAGGAA
>OAVB01001084.1_pt1 | contig 18145 bp, 10 predicted proteins | sample 1516871 | NCBI WGS metagenome assembly OAVB01 (sample SAMEA2580069, study PRJEB22360) | human gut metagenome | biome: human gut; feature: human-associated habitat; material: faeces | place: Denmark | collected 2008/2010 | reverse complement strand
CCAACCTTTGTTAACCTTAAATCTAATACTATGAAAAACACATTGCAAAGGTACTGCTTTTACGGATATCTGCAAATAATCCAAATAAAAACATGTGTTTAATAACATGTTTTAAGAACAATACGTAGGTTATTAATACTTAGGAAAGGTCTTTAAAGACTTTTTTACTATAGAATACTTTGAAGAAATCTTGCCATCGCCGGGATGGTAGATTTACAGGAAATCAGTATCTTTGTGCACTGAATCATTGAATTTTGAATCACTGGATCATTGAATTAAAAGAAAAAAGGAGACTACACCTGTGAACAACGATATCGAACTGACCCCCATGATGAAACAGTTTCTCGACCTGAAAGCAAAACATCCCGATGCGGTGATGCTGTTCCGGTGCGGAGACTTTTATGAGACTTATTCGACAGATGCAATTATTGCGGCGGAGATATTGGGCATCACGCTGACTAAGCGTGCCAATGGAAAAGGCAAAACCATTGAAATGGCCGGATTTCCTCATCACGCATTGGATACGTATTTGCCTAAACTGATACGTGCGGGCAAGCGTGTAGCTATCTGCGACCAGTTGGAAGATCCGAAGATGACAAAGAAATTGGTGAAGCGCGGCATTACCGAATTGGTTACTCCGGGTGTTTCCATCAACGATAATGTCCTCAATTATAAAGAAAACAATTTTTTAGCAGCTGTACATTTCGGAAAAACGGGTTGTGGCATCGCCTTTCTCGATATCTCTACCGGTGAATTTTTGACGGCGGAAGGCCCTTTTGATTATGTAGATAAATTGCTGAATAATTTTGGTCCGAAAGAGGTGCTTTTCGAACGTGGCAAACGGGGTATGTTCGAAGGGAATTTCGGAAACAAATTCTTTACTTTCGAACTGGACGATTGGGCTTTTACGGAGACCAGTTCACGCGAGAAACTGTTGAAGCACTTTGAAACAAAGAATTTGAAAGGTTTCGGAGTAGAGCATCTTAAAAATGGTATCATTGCTTCCGGGGCTATTCTGCAATACCTGGATATGACTCAGCATACGCAAATCGGACACATCACGGCATTGTCGCGTATTGAAGAGGACAAATATGTGCGTTTGGATAAATTTACCGTGCGCAGCCTGGAGCTTATCGGTAGCATGAACGACGGTGGAAGTAGCCTGCTCAATGTCATCGATAAAACCATCAGTCCGATGGGTGCCCGTATGCTGAAACGTTGGATGGTGTTTCCTCTGAAAGACGAGAAGCCTATTAATGACCGGCTGAATGTAGTAGAATATTTTTTCCGCGAGCCGGAATTTAAGGAACTGATCGAAGAACAACTGCATCTGATAGGCGATCTTGAACGCATCATTTCCAAGGTGGCGGTGGGGCGTGTATCTCCTCGCGAGGTAGTGCAGTTGAAGATTGCCCTGCAAGCGATCGAGCCTATAAAAGCGGCTTGCATGCAGGCGGATAATGCCAGCCTGAACCGGATAGGAGAGCAGTTGAATCTTTGTATTTCCATCCGCGACCGGATAGATAAAGAGGTGAATAACGATCCTCCTTTGTTGATAAATAAAGGTGGGGTTATCAAGGACGGGGTAAATGCCGAACTGGATGAACTGCGTCAGATAGCCTATTCGGGCAAGGATTTTCTTTTAAAGATACAACAGCGTGAAAGCGAACAGACTGGAATACCGAGTTTGAAGATTGCTTATAACAGTGTATTCGGTTACTATATAGAAGTACGTAATGTACACAAAGACAAGGTGCCGCAAGAATGGATCCGCAAACAGACACTTGTGAATGCAGAACGCTATATCACCCAAGAACTGAAAGAATATGAAGAGAAAATCCTCGGAGCGGAGGATAAGATTCTGGTACTTGAAACACGGCTTTATACGGAATTGGTACAGGCATTGAGCGAATTTATTCCTGCCATTCAGATCAATGCCAATCAGATTGCCCGCGTCGATTGTTTGTTGTCGTTTGCCAATATAGCTCGTGAAAATAATTATATCCGCCCGGTTATTGAAGATAATGATGTGTTGGACATTCGTCAGGGACGCCACCCGGTTATTGAGAAGCAGCTTCCCATCGGTGAGAAATACATTGCCAACGATGTAATGCTGGACAGTACGACGCAGCAGATTATCATCATTACCGGTCCCAACATGGCGGGTAAGTCGGCGTTGTTGCGGCAGACGGCATTGATCACCTTGCTGGCTCAGATCGGTTCGTTTGTTCCTGCCGAGAGCGCCCGTATCGGATTGGTCGATAAGATATTTACCCGCGTGGGCGCCAGTGATAACATTTCGGTGGGCGAGTCTACATTTATGGTAGAGATGAACGAAGCGGCAGATATTTTGAATAATGTTTCTTCGAGAAGTCTTGTGCTGTTCGATGAATTGGGGCGCGGTACTTCCACGTATGACGGTATTTCGATAGCGTGGGCAATTGTGGAGTATATCCATGAACATCCCAAGGCGAAAGCGCGTACACTCTTTGCCACGCATTATCATGAACTGAATGAAATGGAGAAATCTTTCAAGCGGATCAAGAATTACAATGTATCGGTGAAAGAGGTCGATAATAAGGTGATTTTTCTCCGCAAACTCGAACGTGGGGGTAGCGAGCACTCTTTCGGTATTCATGTGGCCAAGATGGCGGGTATGCCGAAAAGCATTGTAAAGCGTGCCAACGAAATTCTGAAACAGCTTGAATCGGACAACCGCCAGCAGGGCATCTCCAATAAACCGTTGAATGAAGTGAGTGAAAGCAGGGGAGGGATGCAGCTAAGCTTCTTCCAACTGGATGATCCCATCCTTTGTCAGATCCGGGATGAAATACTGAATTTGGACGTGAATAACCTTACTCCGATCGAGGCGCTGAATAAGCTGAATGACATAAAGAAGATAGTGAGGGGGAAATAAAGAGATTTACGATTAGACGATTGATGATGTACGATTGAAGTAACTCCTATATATTATAAACATGAATATAAGAGTAAATTGGAATCCTTGTATTTTCAATCGTACATCGTCAATCGTCTAATCGTAAATTCTTAAATAGCATATGCAGTAATTTAAAGTAGTTTTTCCAATTCCTCAACAGGTGGAAGCAGTTTCTTAAGTCGATCATCCATATCGGCTGTGGTTTTGTATGTCGCAACGCCCATAGGTTTATCATAATCTTGGATTACATATTCCACGAATTTCTTATTGGCACTTTTACAAAGAATGATTCCGATAGACGGATTCTCATTAGGTTTGCGAACTTCATCGTCAAGAATACGCAGATAAGCTGCCAACTGACCAAGATAATTGGTCTTGAATGATCCATCCTTCAATTCCACACAGACGAGAGCCGCCAACTCTCTATTGAAAAAAGAGTAAATCAGGGAACTCCTCTACGCCATATTTCTCTAAATGATACTGATTCCCCACAAACGTAAAGTCCTTACCGAATGTCATAATAAACTCTTTCACGTTCTGAATAATACTCTGTTCAATTATCCGTTCGTCTCTATCTTTCTCGCGAACGAATAATTCTTCTACATTGATAAAATCAAGCAGATATTCATCTTTGAACATTGTGATTGCACGATATGCTTCCAACCGATCGGGGATAGTCTTTTTAAAGTTGTTAGGTAACTCTCCCTGATGACTATACAAGTCGCTGTCTATCATTCGTTCCAACTCTCCAACCTTTGCTTTTGTATCAGCTGCAAATTGAATATAGAATTTACGTTTCTCAGTATCTTTTACTTTGCTGACAATGGTATAATGATGAGTAAAACCTATATTCATAAAAGCAGTAATAGGAAAATCTGCATCTATCTTGAACTGAACTGTGGGTAATTCGTTCGTTTCAACGAACGAATTTTGTTCGTCAGTTACCAATTTGTTCGTTTCAACGAATGGATTATCCGAAAGCATTCGCCACTCTTCGTAAAAGGTGCGCATCTTTCGTAAGCTTGGAGCTGAAAAGCCCCTCAGCCCTGGTAACTCTTTGCGTAGTTGCTCGCTGATAGCTTCAATAAACCCTTTACCCCAATTTTTATTGCGAGTGTTTACAGAAACATATCGTCCGATGCCATAATAAAGAGCCAATTGCTCTTGATTTATCACACCTAATGCCCGTTGCTGGCTCTGCAAAATAGCCCCTTTAATCGCTTGAACTGCATTAACGAGCTCGCTATATTGGGTATTATTTATTATTTCGTCCATATCCTTTATTGCTTATATTATTCAATGATACTTTCACTATCATCATTATTTTTTTCTGCATTTTTTAGGACACATTCTTTACGTATATTAACATGACACCTGTGGACACAGAAATGTTTACAGGTGCTATACATGCCAATATCTTTGCTTACCATGTAGTCTTATATCTTTCTTTGACCTTTACCTTTTCAAGTTTTTTCTATCAGCAGGTATTTCATGAATACCCCAAAAACAGATCTGTCTCGGCTAACTCATAGATTCAGTTTTATACCAAAAGTGGACCTTTGGATTAATAGCTTCACCATCATACTTTTTGTTAAAAACCGAATTGTTAAATTTTGACTACAAAGTTAATGAAAAGATTCAATACTGATATTTAATTAGTCATAAATGTCTCATTCAATGAAATAAGCAGATTGGTATCATTTATTTTAGATTAAACTTGGCTTTTGCGCGTATGTCAGTAGATGAGCTGCCTATGAAGATATTGAATTTGCCTTGTTCGGCTTTCCAGTCCTGTATGGCTTCATCGTAGAATTTCAGGTCATTGGAGGTGATGTTGAACTCTACCACCTTTTCTTCTCCCGGATTCAGTTCTATTTTTTGGAACCCTTTCAACTCTTTGACAGGACGTTCCAATGAGCTTTTTTCATCACCGATATAGAGTTGCACAATCTCTTTTCCTTTTACTTTTCCGGTGTTTTTTATAGGGATAGTAACGGTCAGTATCTCCTTTTCGTTCATTTCGGAGGATGAAAGAAGGGCTTTTCCATATTGGAAAGTGGTGTAGCTTAAACCGTGTCCGAACGGGAACAAGCTCCGGATTTTATGTTTGTCCGTCCAACGGTAGCCTACGAATATGCCTTCGTTGTATTTCACGTTGATGCTGTCACCGGGATACTCTCCGACGGTATGTGCCGGATAGTCCTCCAGGCGGACAGCGAAAGTCATCGGTAACTTGCCGGAAGGGTTAACATCTCCAACCAATACGGAAGCAATGGCATTACCGGATTCCGTACCGCTGAACCAGGCTTCCAAAACAGACGGCACCTCTTTGATCCACGGCATTGCGACTGCATTTCCCGAAATAAGAATAACGGCTATGTTCTTATTTACTTTGCTGAGTTGGGCTATCAGTTCGTCCTGTCCGTAAGGCAAATGATAGTTGAGCCGGTCCGTGCCTTCGCTGTCCTGGTGTTCGTTCTTATTCAGACCTCCGAAGAACAGTACAATATCCGCATTTTTGGCAGCTTCAAGAGCCTCTTTCGTTAGTTTCTCCGCATCGGGAAGCCGGTATCCTTCGGGAACGATGTACCGGGGATCTCTCTTATCGGTGAGCGGGCTTGCATATCCGGGAGCGTAAACCAGTTCGACGGCATTGCCTACCCGTTTCTTCAGCCCTTCGAGCGGAGAAACTTCGTATTTCACTTTCAATGAAGAAGAGCCACCTCCCAATGTCATGACTTTCGTGGCATTTTCGCCGATAACGGCTATTTTCTTTATTTGGGAAAGATCGACAGGCAGCAATCCGTTTTCGTTCTTGAGTAGCACGATGCCGTTTTCGGCAATGGTGCGTCCTGCCAGTGCATGTTCTTCCGTGCCGAATGATCCCCATGGCTTTTGAGTGTTCATGCTTGTCCGGAACATCATGCGAAGCAGCCTGCGCACTTTGTCATTCACGGTGTTTTCTTCGATTTCTCCGTTTTTGATCTTTTCCAGTAGCGGCAATGCCATGTAGTAGTTGTTGTAGGCATTGGTTTTTCCCCAGCTCAATCCGTCTGTCCATGTTCCCATTTCCAGATCGAGTCCATAATAGGCCGATTGGTAAGTGTCGTGTACACCTCCCCAGTCGGAAATCACAGTTCCGTCGAAATTCCAGTCTTTTTTCAGTATATCGTTCAGCAAATACTGGTTGTGGCAGCAATGTTGGCCTTTGTATTGGTTGTAAGCCCCCATAATGGACCATGTTCCCCCTTCCAGTACGGCCGCTTTGAAAGCAGGCAGGTAAATTTCGTGCAGGGCGCGGTCACTGACCTCCACATTGATGTGTCCGCGATACATTTCCTGATTGTTCAATGCAAAATGCTTGACACAGGCGGCCACCCCGTTTTGTTGTACCCCTTTGATGTATGGCACTACCATTTTAGCGGCCAGATAAGGATCTTCTCCCATGTACTCAAAGTTTCGTCCGTTGAGTGGTGTGCGGTATATGTTGACACCCGGACCCAGCAGAACATCTTTCCCCCGGAAGCGGGCTTCTTCGCCTATCGACTTGCCATACAGGACCGACATATCAAGATCCCATGTGGCGGCAAGGCAGGTCAGTGCAGGGAAAGCGATGCAGGAATCACTGGTCCAGGCAGCTCCTTTCCATTCATCCCACAGCACCTCTTCCCGGATACCGTGTGGTCCGTCGGTCATCCAAAGTTCCGGTATGCCGAGACGGGGTACGCCATGGGAACTGAATTTAGATTGTGCATGGCACAATTTTATTTTTTCTTCCAGAGTCATTCGTTGAAGTGCATCTTCCACGCGTTGCTCTATCGGTTTTGTTTCGTCCAGATAGATCGGAGTTTTGTTTTGCGCCGTGGCAGACATTGCCAGGCATGTGAATGCGAATAATTTAAAAAGCTTTTTCATGTTGTAAGATAATCTTTATTGATAATTTTCAAAAGAAGTGGGCATCAGCGTGGGGAATGTCCAGCAGAAGTGATGGTTGCGGTAAATGATCGGACGCTTCCCTTTTACATATTCCACATAATAGTTGTCATTGTATAGGTTTGCCATTGCTTCGAGAAGGTTCTCGGGCCAGACTTCATTTTTCCCAGTATTCGGGTTCTTGTCCCATTTCCATTCTTTAGGATGTTTATTATAGTAGGCCATATAGTCCAGCGCTTTTTTTATGGAGGTTCCGTCTTGTTCCAGAGCGAACAGATTCTCTCCGGTGAGATTGTACACCAGCCAGCACGCTCCGGTCATCGGTGCCAGTGAGAAATAGGTGTACCATATGCCGTTGCCGCCTCTCCGGGTCTCTTCGGGCATGCTGCCGTCTGTTGCTATTTTATGGAATAAGTCCGATTTTATCAGGCGCACGTTTTCCGCAACTTCTTTTTTCTCATTTAGGAATGAAGCCGCCAGCAGCGAGCCGAAACGTCCCCAATCCGCCCAGTTGTTCTGATGAACCCGGATGGTATTGGCGGCGTGCTGGTAGATGCGTTTCACCCATTTCCGGAAATCCTTTTTCTCTTTATTGCTCCAAAGCGGATCGTCTGCCATCAGTTCCGCTGCCATCAGGAATGCCGAACCGGAATAGGTCATCACCAACACTCCGTCGTGTTCCGAATATTTCTCGTTGGTAGATGCCCATGAATTCAGGAAATAGCAGGCTTTTTCTCCATATTCCTGTTGGCCGGATAGGGTGTAGGCCAATGCCGAACAGTAGGCGGCATATGCATCCCGCTGCAATGCCAGGGAGTTGGCACGGTGTTCCTCGGGTTTATCATAGAATCCCGGTACGGCAAAATCTACCAGTGCATGGTGCGGCACTTTCAAGATGGAGTCGGCATCGTGAATCAATTGCTGATAGGCAGAATAATAGGGCTCTTGCTGTGCCTTGACCTGTTTTAGTACATAGTCGATTTGCTTTAACGGATGCATGCTGTGATTGCCGGCGTATCCGTAGACGAAACATAAAAAAGAGAGAAATGCTATCGTTATAATTTTCTTCATTTTTAGGATTTATTTATTCGTTTGTTATTTGTATAAAATCTTTAGGAAGTTTCTTGAACTGTTCGAAGAAACATTTTGAGAAATAAGACGGTGTGTTGAAACCTACCAGGAAGCATACTTCGTTTATTTTGTATTTGCCGGTGGACAACATCCGTGCGCTTTCATTCAGCCTGATCAGCTTGATGTAGTCGTTGGGGGTCATTCCTGTGATGTTTTTAATCTTTTTGTGCAGGTTTGAACGGCTTATGGCAAACTGGCTGGAAAGGCTGTCGATGGAGAAGTCCTCATCCGACATGTTTTCCAATATGATGGTATTTAGCTTCTTCACGAAATCTGCACTTTCGTTGTTTTCCGTGTTCTGCTTGAAATACTGCAACGGAGATTTGATGAAGTTCTTTCGCAGGTTGTTCCTGTTTTCAATAATGCTGCTTATTTGCGCTTTTAGTTGTTCGATGGAGAATGGTTTTTCCATGTAAACGTCGGCTCCCTGGTTCAGGCCCTCTATTTTAGTGGAAGTATCCGTTTTGGCAGATAGCAACACCAAAGGCAGGTGAGAGTAGGCGGGATCGCTTTTCAGCCGGTTACATAATTCCAACCCGTCCATTTCCGGCATCATAATATCGGATATGATGATGTCTATGTTCTCTTTTTCCACCATTTCCAGTGCCTGTACTCCGTTCTCTGCTTCAAAGACGGTGTAGTTGTCGTTTAGGCTTTCGCAAAGGAAAGTCCGCATATCCGTGTTGTCTTCCACGATGATGATCCTCGTACCCGCTTCCACGACCGATTGTTCGGGCATTTCACTCTTTTCGGGTATGGCAGCTTCCGTTTCCTGCACCTCTTCCTCTGTTCCGTCGGCAATGGGGATTGTCAGTGTAAAATTACAGTTTTTTCCGTATTCCGATTCGATGGAGATTTTTCCGTTATGCTTCATGGCCAGCGATTGTGATAGCGATAACCCCAGGCCGGAGCCTGTCCGCACAGCGTTGTCCTTATCCTGTATCTGGAAGAAAGGTTCGAATATTTTTTCCATATACTGCTTTTCAATGCCGGTACCATCGTCTTTGATCTTTATTTCCAGGTTTCCGCTTCTCTCTTTTACGGTTATCAGGATTTGGTTTTTGGCATATTTAATGGCGTTGGCAATCAGGTTGCTGACAATCTTATAGATGGCTTCGGAGTCGACATTGCATTCTATATCGTTCTTTTCCGCTTCCAAAGAGATTTCCAGTTTGTTGAATTTGGCCGTCTGGTAATATTGCTTATACACTTTTTCCACAATCTTGACGACATTCTGCCGCTTGAATTTGAAGTGGAACATGTCCTCTTCTATTTTACGGAAGTCCAGCAGTTGGTTGATCAGTTCGAGCAGCCTGTTGGCATTGCGTTCTATCATCCCCAGGTTGTTCCTGGTCTGTTCGTTTCCGTCTCCGGACAAAATTATTTTTTCCAATGGTGCGGCAATCAGCGAGAGCGGTGTACGTATTTCATGGGCAATGTTCGTGAAGAAATTGATTTTCGATTCGTACATCTCTTTTTCTTTGGCCGTCTGGTATTTGAATATCTTTTCCTGGTTTTTACGTTCGATAAAGCGGTGGTATCTCCGGATAAAATAAAGGATAATGCCGATGGCAAGGACAATATACAGGCCGATCATGAGGTTGGACAACCAGAACGGGGGCTTTATTTTCACCGTAATGTCTGCCGTTTCATCGCTCCATACTCCATCATTATTCGTGCCTTTCACACGGAATACATAAGTTCCGGGCGGGATGTTCATGTACATGGCCTTATTGTCGGAGGTGTAATGCCACTCTTTGTCGAAGCCTTCGAGGATGTAGGCATATCTGTTTTGTTCCGGCGAAAGATAGCTCAATGCTACAAAGTCGAAGCTGAAAGTGGACTGGTCGTGCCGCAACGTTATCTCTTTGGTTGCGCTGATGGTCTCTTTTAGTGGCGACGATTCGGAAAGTGTTATCTCTTTGCTGGCAATCTGGAAACCTGTGACCATGACGACCGGTTTGTTGGGGTTATCTGTAATCTCTTTCGGATTGAATGTGATGAATCCGTTGGTTCCGCCAAAGTAAAGTCGGTTGTCGGAAGCTCTCAATGCGCAGTTCAGATTGTATTGTATCCGTTGTATATCGCCGATATAGGCAAATGTTTTAATGTTTTTCAAGTCGGAGGATATTTTAACCAACCCTCCGCCTGTGCTTACCCACAGATTGCCGTCCGAATCGTCCAGTATGGAATAGATGATGTTGGAAGGTAGGCCCGACTGGTCGTTTAAGATTGGTTCGAAGTTTTGCTCTTTGGCGTTGAACCGTACCAGCCCTTCTCCTTCCGTCCCTGCCCAGATGTGGAATTTGGAGTCTTGAAATACGCAGTTGACATTATTTCCCGGCAAGGATTTCGGATTATCGGGATTATTTACGAATACTTCCCATCTATTGTCTGAGGTGAGCCGTATCAGCCCTTTGGAATGGGTGGCAAACCAAATGGAGCCGTCATAATCTTCTGCAATGTCTTTTACCGGGGTGTTGGTCAGGTAATCGAGGGTCTTGAGCGCGCCGGATGCATCCATCGAGATCACTCCGCCTTCGGAGGTGAAGAGTATCTGCCCTTTGGAGGTTTTGGCTATGGAGTTGATGGTATGATTAATTCCTATGTCGTTGGCGGAGGCGCTGACCTGTCCGTTCTTTATGTTCAGGATATGGATGCCTTTGCCGTAAAGGCTTGCATAAAGTTTGTCCTGGTCCGACAGAATGCTCTGTACATCGTGGTAACCGATGTCGTATGGCTTCTTGAAGCTCAGGCTCTTCGGATTGAAAAGGTATAGTCCGTCGTTGTGCGTTCCGATCCATATGTCCCCATTTTCATTCTCGGCGAATCCGCTGATGATATTTTTTTTGGAAGAGTTGTGTGGAGAGTTATAGCAATACTGGAAACGGTTGATGGCAGGCGAATAATAATTTACGCCCCCAAAGTAAGTTCCGATCCAGAAAGACCCTTCCTTGTCACGTGCAATGGAGAAAATGGATTTATCCGTCATGTTGTCAAAAGAAGTATCGTCGTTGATCAGGTCGAAACTCTCCAGCGTACGGTCGAATTTCACCAGTCCTTTGTCCGATCCCATGATGAGCTCGTGGTCGGAATATTCGATGATGGATTTGATGTTGAATACATGATTTATATAATGTGTGGCTTTCTGTGATCTGGGGGTATAGCGTATCAATCCGCTTGTGGCCGTCCCTATCCAGATGTTATTGTCTATGTCGCAATACAGGCTGTAAATCACGGGATCGTCGATGCCCAACTCTTTAGCCTGTGTCATTTGCGTGAACTTTTCCTCTTTAGGATCAAAGTGTACAAGGCCTTTGCCCACTGTGCCCAACCATATATTTCCGTAATAATCCTGAACGATGCTCCAGATGTAATTGGAGGGCAACGAATAGGGATCGCTACCGGATAGATAATGTTTCTTGGTCGTTAATTCGGGAGTAAGGACATACAGGCCATATCCGTGGCAGGCCAGCCATATATTTCCGGAAGGATCTTCCATAATAGCATTGATGCTCACGTCGTCTTTTATGTTTTTGTCCAGGTCGATGTGTCTGAACTTCTCTAACTTATCGTCGAAAAGATAGAGCCCTTGTTTGGTTCCGATGAGGAATCTTCCTCGCGAATCCTCTTTCAGGCAGTGGATAAAGTTATTGCCGATAGATAAAGAGTCGCCCTGTATTTTGCGGTACACTTTGATTTTCTTGCCATCGAAACGGTTGAGGCCGTCGTTGGTCCCGAACCACATGAAGCCTTTGCTGTCCTGCATAACCGCCCAGACACTGTTATGCGACAATCCGTCTTCCACCTGATAGCTCCTGAAGTGATAGGCGCGTGCAGGAAAAAAAGATAAAGCCAAACCTAATAAAACTAAAATCGTATGTTTCATAGCCTGATGAAATTAAGATGTTCAAATATAGGGCTTTGCTCTCTTTGGCGATGCAAATATCTTCTTAAAACCTATAAAAATATGGTATAATTGTGAGAATGCAGTGTATTTATATCTTTGAAAAGTATATTTCTATCCACTTTGTTTTATCAGTTCTACATTTGTGTCATTCATATTAGTAATTAAAGTCTAATCTTTAGAAACATGAATAAGTTAGTCAGTACTTTTATTATTTCATCCTTTACTGCTGCTATGGGCGTATCGGTTTTTGCTGCTGATGATGGCGGTGCGTTATATCTGGATGCGGGCCGGCCTGTCGAGCAGAGGGTGAAAGATTTGATGTCGCGCATGACTCTGGAGGAGAAAGTGGGGCAGATGTGTCAATGGGTCGGCTTGGAGCATATGCGAACCGCTTCACAGGATTTGACGGTAGACGAATTGAGTAATAACACGGCGCGGGGGTTCTATCCCGGCATCACGGAAGAAGACGTGAGACAAATGACGATAGACGGGAAGGTGGGCTCTTTCTTGCATGTACTCACAGTCAAGGAGGCCAATCAGTTGCAGGAGCTGGCAATGAAAAGCCGTCTCAAAATCCCTTTGATTATAGGCATCGATGCCATTCACGGCAATGCGCAGGTAGTGGGTACTACGGCGTATCCGACGAGCATCGGGCAGGCATCCATGTTCGATGTCGGCCTGGTTGAAGAGATTTGCCGGCAAACGGCTTTGGAGATGCGTGCTACAGGTTCGCAGTGGACATTCAATCCCAATGTAGAGGTCGCCCGCGACCCGCGTTGGGGGCGTGTCGGCGAAACTTTCGGCGAAGATCCCTACTTGGTATCTTTATTGGGCGTGGCTTCCGTGCGCGGGTATCAGGGAGACGGGTTTGGAAAGGCGGAAAATGTGTTGGCTTGTGCCAAGCATTTTATTGGAGGCAGCCAACCGATAAACGGAACGAACGGCTCTCCCACAGACATTTCGGAACGGACACTCCGGGAGGTATTCCTGCCCCCCTTTAAGGCGACCGTAGATGCCGGTGTATATAGCTTTATGACAGCTCATAATGAACTGAACGGCATTCCCTGTCATGCCAATCCATGGCTGATGGAAGATATTCTTCGCAAAGAATGGGGATTCGATGGTTTCATAGTCAGTGATTGGATGGACATCGAGCATATACACGACTTGCATCGCACGGCAGTGGATAATAAAGATGCTTTCTACCAGTCGGTAGATGCCGGAATGGATATGCACATGCATGGACCGGAGTTTTACGAAAAGGTGATTGAACTGGTGAAGGAGGGAAAACTCACGGAAGCCCGGATCGATGAGTCTTGCCGGAAAATATTGGCTGCGAAATTCCGGTTAGGACTGTTCGAGAAATCTTTTACCGATGAGAAAGCGGCGAAAAGCGTCCTGTTCAATGAAAAGCATCAGGCCACGGCATTGGAAGCGGCGCGTAAGTCCATTGTGCTATTGACCAATGACGGCATACTTCCGCTGGATGAAGCAAAATATAAAAATGTATTCGTAACCGGAATGAATGCCGACAATCAGACGATTCTCGGTGATTGGGCTTTGACACAGCCGGATGAGAATGTGATTACAGTGCTCGAAGGGCTGAAACTGGTATCTCCCGACACTAAATTTTCATTTGTGGATTTGGGATGGAACATCCGGGAAATGGATAAAAACAAAGTGGAACAGGCCGCAAAGCAGGCTGCCAAAGCCGATTTGGCAATTGTGGCGGTGGGAGAATATTCCTTGCGGACCAACTGGTACGACAAAACTTGTGGCGAAGACTGCGACCGTTCGGATATCAATCTGGCAGGGTTACAGCAGGAACTTGTGGAGTCCATTCTGGCAACGGGAGTTCCTACCGTTGTGGTTTTAGTAAACGGGCGTCAGTTGGGGGTGGAATGGATTGCCGGTCATGCCAATGCTTTAGTCGAAGCGTGGGAGCCGGGTAGTCTCGGAGGACAGGCCATTGCCGAAATATTATATGGAAAAGTAAACCCTTCCGGCAAACTGCCGGTGACGGTTCCGCGCCATGTGGGACAGATACAGATGATTTATAACCATAAGCCGTCCATGTATTTTCATCCGTATGCCATCGGAGAGAGTACGCCTTTGTTCTATTTTGGATACGGCCTGAGTTATACGGAATATGCGTATTCGGATCTCACGGTTTCCTCGGCACAGATGTCGGGGGACGGCAGTGTGGAAGTGTCCGTGAAAGTGACGAATACGGGAACAACGGATGGGGAGGAGATTGTGCAGTTGTATATCCGCGACCTCTATTCCAGTGCGACGCGTCCGGTGAAAGAGTTGAAGGACTTCAGGCGCGTGCCCCTTCGTGCAGGCGAAACCAAGACAGTTTCTTTCATCTTACCGGCAGGGAAACTTGCTTTCTATGATAAGAAGATGGACTATACGGTGGAACCCGGAGACTATGAAATCATGGTGGGAGCTTCGTCGAGGGATGAAGATTTAATGAAGAGAATTGTAAATGTAAAATAATAGTTGGGATGAAAAGATTGATGAGCTGTGTGTTGGTTTGCGCAGGAGTATTGCTTTTGCTGTCGGGACTGAGAGAAACAGATGTAGTCGGAACAAAAAAGCAATTATCGTATTGTGACACGCAGATAAAGAAAACACTGGATGCCATCGAAGGTTCCGGATTGATGCCCCGTTGCATCGATACGGATGCCACAGACTGGTATAAAATCGATATTTATGATTGGACGAGCGGTTTCTGGCCCGGCATCTTGTGGTACGATTATGAGAACACCCAAAATGAAGAGATCAGGAAAGCAGCCATTCACTATACGGAATCGCTTGTGCCTTTGCTCGATCCGGAGCATCCGGGCGACCATGATCTGGGATTCCAGTTTTATTGCAGCTTTGGCAATGCCTATCGACTGACAAAGGACGACAAATACAAGCAGGTATTGCTGAAAGGTGCCGATAAACTGGCCGGATTTTATGACCCCCGGGTGGGGACAATCCTCTCGTGGCCGGGTATGGTGACGGAGATGAACTGGCCACACAATACCATCATGGACAACATGATGAATCTTGAACTGCTGTTTTGGGCGGCCAAGAATGGCGGCAACAGGGAATACTATGGCATGGCGGTGAGCCATGCAAAGGTGACAAAAGAGAATCAGTTTCGTCCCGACGGTTCTTGCTACCATGTAGCGGTGTACGATACCATCGACGGGAGGTTCTTGAAAGGCGTTACGAATCAAGGATATAGTGATAGCTCCCTGTGGGCGCGCGGACAGGCATGGGCCATTTATGGGTATACGTTGGTTTACAGGGAAACCGGTGATAAGGAATACCTCCGTTTTGCCGAGAAAATAACGGATATATACCTCAAACGTTTGCCGGAAGATTATGTTCCGTATTGGGATTTCGACGATCCGGCTATCCCGGACGCTCCGAGAGACGCATCTGCAGCGGCCATTGTAGCTTCCGGATTGCTGGAGCTGGTGCAATTGGAAGATAATACGGAGAAAGCCGAAGAGTATAGAGATGCGGCTGTTAATATGCTGCTCAGTCTGTCGTCTGATGCTTACCAGAGTGGCATCAAAAAACCGTCTTTCCTGCTCCATTGCACGGGCAATTTACCGGGAGGGTATGAGATCGACGCATCCATTAATTATGCTGACTATTATTACATTGAAGCGCTGACACGTTACAAAAAAATGCAGGCTGGGCGTGATATTGTTGAAAAGTAGCCCACAAGCTACGCAGAAACAGGTCACTATTGCTATGTAAACAGGATTTTGGTAGTAATAAATAATATTGTTGTATTTGTTTATCGCTTGTCGGGCTACTTTTGTGCAGAACAGATTGTTTAAACTTAAAAATATTGTATTATGAAAAAACAGTTTTCTACTTTGATTGCATTACTTATTGTCGGAGCTGCTCCCCTTTTGGGGCAAGAAACCGACCCTCTGAACGATCCGACTAATATTGATGCGGATCTCTATCTTCACGCCGGATTTTCTCAGGATTCCATCCGGCCGGATTATTCCCATACTTATTATGATAACACCAACCATAAACTGGTAAAAGGGGAGGATGGCATATATTCCATTACGGTTCCTTTGAAGAAAGAGCAGATTGTGAATAAAAACATGGAGGTTGGTATTTATACCTATGCTTACTCTGTTATTTATGGAGGAAAAGTGAACGGTTCAGGCAATGATGCCGTTAAGGGAAGTGTAGGACCGGTTATTGCCGATGAACCCAGACTCTTTGAACTGGCCGAAGACCGGGATGTCACTTTTTATGCAAAGAAACTGAATACAGGAACGGCGGATGCTCCGTGGTACAGAACTATGTTCATCTGCGATGCACAACCGCTATATCTGGACGGAACGGAGCTGCCGTTGCCGGGCGAAGATGGAGTGACGAGATACGTAGTGGATAGAGGTGAAACCAGCAGACGGTGGGAGTATAAACTCAGCCCTATCGGGCGTTGGAGCAAAACGCAGGATTTTATGGAAGATGTGATACCGGCCAAATGGAAATCTAACGAAGCATACGCTTTTCTGCCCAATGGCGGCTGGTGGCTCGGAGGGCGTTTTCTGTTGGCGTATGACTATAAGAAGTTGAGTCTGGAGGTCGGCAAATTGGTTGATGAACTGCAAACTCCCTTGTTTACGGTGAATGGAGAAAGTATTCCGGAGAATTTGGGAATAGTCGATGAATTGTTGCTGAATGGTTCTGTGATTACATTCCTGAAAGGATATTATGCCAATGGCGGCAAAGACTCTTATGATCCGGCATTTGATACAAGCATCGCCACCGTGAAATTGTGTTGGCAGATAGACGAATTGCCTGCTGCCTCTTTCCCTTTGACAAACGGTGAGGTGGTCAGAGACGATAATTATAATAAAACGACCGAGTGGACGGTTAGTGAAGCGGATCTTTTCGAAGGAACAACTTTGCCGGCGGGAATACATACGCTGAAAGTATGGTACGAGTCAGAATATTTAGGGGATGTACTTACTTCTGAAGTACAATCGACGTCCTTCGAGATCGAAGAGATTGTGGTTATTCCTCTTGAAAATAAAGGAACGGCTGTCGATCTTATTCTGGAGGGAGACTGGAATCCGGAAACGTTCCGTACGATTATCGAAGAACAAGCCGTTAGGATTACTACGATTGACCTTACCGGAGTGGCCGGCCTGACGGAACTTCCCGAAATGGAAGGTTTAAATCCGAACTGCCTGGTTTATGTGAATCCGGATGTTGTTATCGCAGAGGGCGTTGATAACGTGGTTGTATTTGATAACGAAGAGGGTAGAGCAGCCAATATACTTCTGACGGAAGGTTCCGATTTCAATAACGTGAGATTATTTACTGCTGACCGGATCTCCTACTCCCATAACTTTACTGCTGATGTTTGGTCTACCATCTGCTTGCCTTTCAGTGCGGATAAGGGAGATGTAACCGTAGAAGAGTTTACGGGTGCCGATGGTGAGAAAGTCATCTTTACGGGAGCATCCGCCATCGAAGCCAATGTTCCCTATTTGGCTAAAATAAGTAATTCGGAGGTTAAGACCTTTACGGCAACAGATGTACAGATGAGCGTTACGGCAGAACCAGCTCCGGTAGTTCCGGAAAATGGTTACGCATTCCATGCCGGTTACCGTGCGGTAGAAGGAGATGCTGTCGTAGGACTCCATTTGATGAACGATGTGGGGACTGCTTTCGTAAAAGTAGCCGATGGAAATCCGGAAGCTGCGGGAGTTTCTGCTTTTCATGCTTACATGCAGGCAACTGTTGATGAACTGTTGACAATCGTCCATGGTGACGATAACCCTACTGGATTGGGTTCGACGGAAGATACCGGCCGGTTGACGATTATCTCCCATAACGGTTCTGTCGAAATTAAGACGGGCAAGGCGCAGATGGTAGGTTTGTATGCATTGGATGGCCGTTTGGTGAAGATGGTTGAACTGAGCCAGGGCAGTAATTTTGTCAATGGATTGGATAAAGGTATTTATATTATGGACTGCCAAAAGGTAGTAGTGAAGTAAAAGAAGTCTCCGTGTCTTGTCCCTTGTACAAGCCGGTAGAATCAGAATAAAGAAAAATTTGAATGGATAATAAATAAAAGAGGTATTGTTTTTTTTATGCAGATTCAAGATAATAAGTTCATTGTATCACTTTATCTTGAATCTGCTTTTTTTGAAATGACAGCCTCTCCCCAACCCTCTCCGTGGGAGAGGGAG
>OAVB01001082.1_pt1 | contig 18154 bp, 9 predicted proteins | sample 1516871 | NCBI WGS metagenome assembly OAVB01 (sample SAMEA2580069, study PRJEB22360) | human gut metagenome | biome: human gut; feature: human-associated habitat; material: faeces | place: Denmark | collected 2008/2010 | reverse complement strand
TTGCGAGTGGTATAGCAAAGCAGCTTCTTTGGTAATCTTGACCATAATCTTTTTCCTTATAATTAGATATCGTTTTAAATTGGTGGCAAAAATACAAATAAAATTATAATTTGAAGCCTAAATACTGTAAAATGATGTCGAATTGATGATTTTTTAAGTGTTGATTTTGACCAATGTGAAAATCAGATTTCATTCTTTCGTATTTTCTAATACAAAGATAGTGAAAAAGTGAGATATTGAGCAAATCGTAGAAGAATGATTAAGAATTGATGTTTTAGGTAGTCTTGTCACTTATGATAAGTGCTAGTTGAAATCGTTTGAAAGCCAAGTTGAACTGGAGGTGTGTTACTATTCTGTTATCGGATTTGAATTGTGGTAACGGCGCGGGAAAAGATGGTGGAACGAAGTGAAAACGACACTCATACAAACATTTTCGATAAACTCTAAAAAGTTTTGCAGAAAGTTTGATCACCGTAATCTGCAGTGGTTTACATATAGTAGGACAGTTTTACCCGAAGTCATTTTGTAACTAAAAATTCCAAGAGAGTAATAATTTTCTTAGATAAGTTGTATAAAGTGAAAAAATGTCTAATAGGTTTAATTGATTTGTAATACTAAATATTTTGTGCATTTCTTAACTTGACATATCTTTGTGCAACTTTTCAATTATTAACTACTACAAAATCTGTTTACGGATTATGACTGAAAATCTAAATAACGATGAAGAAAGTAGGTTGATAGAGCGCTTGATTTTAGGAGAAGAAAAAGCATTTTGTAAACTTTATGTGCAATACAAACCTAGGTTGTTCAAGTTTGCTATCGCCTTACTTAAATCACAAAACGTGGCAGAAGATATCTGTCAGGACATATTTTTCAATATTTGGGAAAACCGTTATTTCTTAAAATGCGGTACGTCTTTTTCATCTTTTTTATTTAGCATGGCTCGTAATCGCATTATCAATTATTTACGAGATGAATCGTGCCACAAACGTATTTTGGAAAGTCTTTACGAGCAAGCGATAGACTTTGATAATTCTACTAAAAATACGATATTAGCCAATGATTTGGGAGAACACATGAAACACGCTGTCAAATTATTAAGCAATCGCCAGCGTGAAGTGTTTGAACTGAGCAGACATCATATGCTTACTAATAAAGAGATTGCGGAGCAACTCAACATCTCTATATCTACAGTACAGGACCACCTTTCTGCCTCCTTAAAAATTATACGCACTTACTTTAAAAAGGAAGGTTTGCTGCATACTAGCCAAATAATTTTTTTCCAAATTCTATTTCAATTTTAAAATAATGTTAATGTACTCCTAGCCTTCGATGGATTAAGTGTACTACATATACTAATCAATGCATATGAGTAAGAATAATATTTTTAAAGAAAATTTTCAACGGTATATTGATGGCTTCTATTCTAAAAACGAACTGGAGTCCATATTGAAACAAATAAAAAATTACTGTACCGATGAAGATATTGATCAATTAGCAGAACAACTTTGGAGCAATTTGGGAGATGAAACTTTAGCCAATCGCTTTGAAAAAGCAACTTGTGAAAAAGAAGCATGGAAATTATTGGCTAAATCCAAACGTGTCAAACGTATGGAGAAAGTCAGACGCTTTATCTATTATAGCCTTTCTACAGCTGCATTGGTTTTCTTAATGATAAAAGGTTTTGGCTATTACGAAGAAAGAGTAGAAAAGCGAACTCCTATCATTACAGTAACTACAGACTATGGTGAACATAAAACTATTATTTTACCTGATAACACTGAACTAGCTATAAACTCGTGCACTATGGTGAAGTATCCTGAGCAATTTGTGGGGAATAACCGAATTGTAGAACTAACTGGAGAAGGTTGTTTTAAAGTAACTCATAATCCGGAAAAGCCTTTCATCGTAAAAATGGAAAATATGTCGATAACCGTGCTAGGTACTATTTTTAATGTGAAATCACACCCTTATGATCAAACTGATTTGGTAGAAGTTAAAGAAGGTAAAGTACAAGTGGATTTGCCTGAAGCCATGATGAGAATCAGTTCTGGCGAACATGTGATCATCAACAAAATTTCAGATTCGTATAGTAAAGAAAAAGATATTATGGAAAAATTTGCTATTTGGCGTACAGGAGGAATCCGATTCAACTCTACCCCTATTCAAGATGTGGCTAAAGAACTGGAACGTATCTACCATTGCAAAGTGATTTTCAGCGGAAATAAGCCTTATGATAACTTGATTACAGGCATACATGAAAGAGCTACACTGAAAGATGTACTTAACTCTATAGAATACGTCACTGGCATACGATATAAATATCAAAATAATACGGTTATTTTATATAATAATTAAAATGTGTTAACGTGTTCGCATAATAGAAATAGTTGCGTGTATTCTTTATAAAGACACTAAAATATTAACCTTATGAATAAATGCCTATGAAACCTCCTACTTAAAAAAAGGAGTTGTTAGGTAAAAACAACTCCTCCATGTTTGTCTTAAACAGTTGTTCATATAATTGCGAGTTACCATGAACAACTTAACCATTTTGTTCACCAAATAATCTATTTAAAACAAACGTACGAATTTATGAATAATCTTTTAATTACAAAAGAGAATAAGAAGACTAAAAGATTTATTTTAGTTTTTTTGCTATTTACAATCTATTTTTTTAATGGATCACTCATCTTAGCTCAAAATGAACGAATTAGCGTAAATGTTAAAAATGAATCTGTTGAGGTGGTTTTAAAAAAAATAACAAAACAGACAGGGGTCAATTTTTTCTATGATCAAAAGAAAATTAGCCAATCTTCACGCGTTAATTTAAATGTAAGCAACCAAACCATAGAAACTGTATTAAAGAGTTTGTCTATACAAACTGGGTTGTATTTCAATAGGAATAAGAATACTATTAACGTAGGTTTTGACACAAAAGAAAAAGGCTTAAAAATATTGAAAGGTAAAGTAGTAGATCAAAATGGTGAAGCCGTGATTGGTGCCAGCATTCAAGTAAAAGGTACTACTGCCGGAGTCATTACCGATATTAACGGTAACTATGAACTGACTAATGTTCCGATTAATGCTCAAATAGCTATTTCATATATTGGTTATCAGACCATTATTCTGAATGCAAATTCAAAAAAATTAGCACTTGTTACTTTACGAGAGGATACTGAACTTTTGGATGAAGTGGTAGTAGTAGGATATGGTACTATGAAAAAAAAGGACTTATTGGGTGCAACTTCCATGGTTAGTGGTGACCAACTAGCTACTAATTCAAGTATCTCTGTAGGTGGTGCTTTGCAAGGTAAGATGTCTGGTATCAATATTTTAAGTAGCTCTGGTTTTCCTGGTGCAGAAACATCTATCAGTATTCGTGGTGTTGGAACTTTTGGTAATGGTGATGCAAGTCCGTTGGTAGTTATTGATGGAATTCCCGTAGACCAAGGTTTTGAAACATTGAATCCTTCCGATATTGAAAGCGTAAACGTTCTAAAAGATGCTTCATCTGCAGCTATTTATGGTTCACGTGCAGCAAATGGTGTTATTTTGATTACTACTAAGAAAGGTGCAGAAGGCAAAGCTAAAGTATCTTTGAACGCTACATGGGGTATCCAAAAACCTTCACACATGATGGATTTGCTGTCAGCAGAAGAGTTTGTCTCAGCTATTCTTGAAATGAGAGACAATAAGAAAGCTATTGATGGAGGTAATCCAACTACAAAATATGATGGTTTAAATCCAGCCGACTTTGGAGTAGGAACAAATTGGGGGGATCACATCTACAGTTCTGCACCAACTCTGAACATCAATGCAAATATTAGCGGTGGTACGGATAAACTTCATTATTATTTGTCTGCTGAATATTTAAATCAAGAAGGTATTGCATTGAACACAGGCTACCAGAAAGCAGGCTTCCGTTCAAACATTGAAGCGCAAGTAAGTAAAATGTTCAAGATTGGCAATAACGCCAACATGACATATCGCTATACAGAAGGTAGTGGTGGAACTCGTTTTTCTGATGTTATCTTTAATGCTCCAATTATTCCAGCCTATGACGAAGACGGTTCTTATGGGGAGCCTGACACCCAACTGACTGGTTCAAAGAATGCCATAGCTGAAGTAGGGTGGAATACTCCGAATAACCACAATTATCGTTTGATGGACAACTTATTTATGGAATTCCAAATTACTGATTGGTTGAAATTCCGTTTTAATGGTGGTATCGATATTGTTTACAATGAATATAAATCATTCTTGCCTAAGTTCAATGATGGCGGTCAAACAAATACACGTAATAGCTATACTGAAACACGTTCCAAAAATTTTATGTGGATGACAGACTATTTGCTTTACTTTGACAAGACATTTGGCAAACATGCTATTCATGCTATGGGAGGTTTCTCTCAACAACTATTCACAAAAGATGATTTGAGCGGAACTGCTAAAGATTTCGTTTCTGAAGTTGATAACATGCATGTTATTAATGGTGGTACCAATGCTCGTGAACGTGGTTTGAGTGGTGGTAAATCTGAATTAGCTTTGGCTTCTTATTTCGGCCGCATCAACTATGATTACGCTGGTCGCTATTTATTCTCATTCAACTTACGTGCCGATGGTTCATCTCGTTTTAGAAAAGACAAGCGCTGGGGGGTATTTCCTTCATTCTCTGGAGCATGGAGAATCTCTGAGGAAAAGTTCTTTAATGTAAAGCCTGTCAGTAACTTGAAATTGAGAGCGTCTTGGGGACAATTAGGTAATCAATCTATTGGCTCATGGTATCCTACCATTGCTTCTGTGAGTAAAGAAAATGTTGTATTTGGTACTGCTGCTGACAACCAAATTCTATATGCTGGCTATACACAGTCTAAACTTGGTAACAAGTCATTGGAGTGGGAAACTACTACGGTAACTAACATTGGCGTAGATTTAGGTTTCTTCAACAATAGTTTGAGTTTTAGCGCAGACTACTTTGTGAAAAACACCAGTGGTATTCTCCGTTCTATGGTTCTTCCTCTTTCTGTTGGTTTAGGTGCTCCTAATATGAATTATGCAGAAGTACAAAACAGAGGTTTGGATCTAGAAATTAGTTATAAAGGTAATATACGTGACTTGCACTATTCAGTAGGAGCTAATGTATCTTTCTTGCACAATGAAATCAAAAAGTTAAGCAGTGGTATTAATGAGGAAGTCATCGATATCGGTTGTTATGGTGGTGTAACTATTAACCGCATAGGCGAACCTATTAGTGCTTTGTATGGCTATAAAACAGATGGGGTCATCACTACTTCTGAAGAAGCTAAAAAATATAAAGATATGGGACAAGGTAATGCTAAAGTTGGCCGTTTAAAATATAAAGACTTAGATGGAAATGGCGTTATTGATGGAAAGGATAGAACAATATTGGGAAGTTTTATTCCTAAAGCTACCGCTGGTATGACTCTTTCTGCTGACTGGAAAGGTTTTGACTTAAATATGGTATTTTCAGGTGTATTTGGTCGTAAGCAACATTCACCTATGAGTTTTCAAAATCGTATGCCTAATCGCAATATGAGTAGACATTGGTATGACAATCGCTGGACATTAGGTTCTGATCCTGCTGGAAAATATCCCGCTTTAATTCAAGGTGAAAATTATGAGGAAATGACAGATTTGATGGTAGCTAATTCTTCATTTGTGAAAATGAAATCATTGACATTAGGTTATACCTTCAATCTAAAACCAACACGTATTAGAGTATTCTTATCCGGTGAAAACCTATTCACAATAAAAGACAAGACTTTTGATGGATTTGATCCTGAAAATGGGAACTCTGTAGGTCACTATACTAACTGGGGTGATGATTTCCCAACACCTAGAATTCTTTTAATTGGTACAAATTTAACATTTTAACACAAGATACATATGATACGTAAATATTTATTATATGCTTTTGCATTTACATCATTAATTTTCACTAGCTGTATGGATAGCTTTTTGGATCGTAATCCTTATGGTGCTATTGATGAAACAACTTTTTATACAGAAGCAGAACATGCGAATCTTGGTGCGATGGCCTGCTATGCGAAACTGCAATGCTTGAATGGACACTGGGCATTTGCACAATTGGAACTAGGTATGACTGGTGACTTCTCATCAGCGGGGTTCAAGGATGCTCAACCATTCTATGGTGCTACTTTTAACCCTAATGAAAGCAGTATTGTGCAGGGGGTGTGGAAACGCTGTTATGAAGGTATTGCTGTATGCAACATCAACATTGATGGTATCTCAAAAATGGGTGATCAGATAATTGCAGCTGAAAAGCGTAATATGTATTTGGCTGAAACCAGATTTATCCGTGCATTTTGGTATCTCCGTTTGGTTCAATTTTATGGCGATGTACCTTTAAGAAGTGCATCCGTGAATGATCCTACTAATTCTTCAGAAGTACAGTTAGCTGCCACATCAAAAGAAGAAATATTCAAGAGTCTTATCATTCCTGACTTAGAATTTGCCACCGAAAATTTGCCTGACAAATGGGATGAAGCATATACACATCGCGCAACAAAAGGTACAGCTTTTGCCTACTTGTCTGAAGCCTATCTGATCATGAAGGATTATGAAAATGCTTTGAAAGCAGGGTTGGAAGTAGAAAAATTCGATTATGAACTATTGGATGATCCAGGTCGAGTTTTTCACATTGAAGAAGAGAATTCAAAAGAAATCATTTTTTCGGTAGGTATTGCTGAAGGCATCGACAAATATAGAAGAGAATTATACTTCGGTTCTAAAGAAGATTTAGGTGGTGATTTGGGGCATCTGATGCGTGGCGATACTTATTCAGCAGACTATTTCTATCCTTCTAAAGAATTTGTGGATTTTTTCCAAGTGATTGATGGAAAATCTATCAAAGACAACTCTCCTTATTTCGATGCTTCTCAAGCATGGAAAAATAGAGATCCTCGCTTTGATGGAACCTTCTTTACAATAATGGATGAGGTTGTTACTACTACTGGTAAAAAAATGAACTGGAGAGATGAATGGTTGGTAAACACTCCTACTGGTTATGATATTCAAAAACGCGGAGTATGGTATGGTGAAGAAAGCTGGACACAACGTGTGGATGTACATCTGATGCGCTTGCCTAGAGTGTATTTGCACATTGCTGAAGCATATGCTTTACAAGCTAATCCTGATTTTGAGAAATGTAGTGAATATGTAGAAAAAGTACGTTCTAGAGCACGTCGTTTTGCATTGGCACATCCAGACAAATACATTCCTGAGGGATTGGATGAATCTAAGGTTCTTCCTCCGTTTGTCATTGATTCCAAAGAAAGCGCCATGGAAGCTATTAACTATGAATCAAGAGTTGAATTCTTTACAGAGGATGTTATCCGTTATTTTGATTTGAAACGTTGGGGTACTTTGGCTGAAGAATGGTCACGAGTAGGTGATTTTATTTGGGAAGACAAGTTGTATAACCTGCCTTATCCTGCTGCCGAATTAAGCGCTAACCCAAATCTGAAACAAAACCATATAGGATGGGGTAACTGATTTTAATAAATCAATATTTATTATAAAATATCATCCGTTCATTATTCTACTATTGATCTAATATGGAATATGAACGGATGGTTTCCATAAAACGATATTTACCATGAAAAAACTATCTTTTTTTCTACTTTGCTTTTTGCTATTTATATCATCATATTCTCAAAATAAGCCGACGCTTTCTGACAAAAATTCATTTTCAATGATTCTTTTACCAGATCCACAAAGTTATACTAAATTTGATACCAATCAGCCAATTTTTGAACTGATGACAGCTTGGGTGGCCAGCGTAAAAAAAAACTTAGCTGTCAAAGCTGTACTTTGCACCGGAGATTTGGTAGAACAAAATGAATGCTTGGTTCCAGATAACGTGAATGGTAATCAGACTAGCGAAGAACAATGGAAAGCCGCCTCTAGAGCTTTTGAAAGATTGGACCATAGACTTCCTTACATCATTTGCGGTGGAAATCACGATTATGGTTATAAGCGAGCCGAAAACCGATTGTGCAATATCTCAAAGTATTTTCCTGTAACTCGCAATCTTCTTTGGAAAGACTGCTTGGTTAGTGTATGTAACAATGCTTTTGGGGTTCCTACATTAGAAAATGCTGCTTATGAATTTACTAACAAGAACTGGGGAAATATACTGGTAATAGTATTGGAATTTGCTCCTCGTGATGAAGTACTGGAATGGGCTAAATCTTTGGCAATAAGTGAACGTTTTGAAAATCATAAGGTATTTGTCCTTACTCACTCTTATTTGCGTTGGGATGGATCTATTATCGAAAAAGAGTCTTATGGTGTATCACCTGCCAATTATGGAAAAGTTATTTGGGAAAAACTTCTTTATCCTTGCAAAAACATTCGTATGCTCATATGTGGTCATTATTGCTCTACAGAGGGGTTTGTATATAATGTAGGTCAACGTTGTGACAAGAATATAGCTGGGAAAAACGTATTCCAGATGATGTTCAATGCCCAAACAGAAGGTGGAGGTTGGCATGGTAATGGGGGGGATGGCTGGCTTAGAATTATGGAATTTATGCCTGACGGAAAAACAATCAAAATCAAAACATTCTCACCTTTCTTTGCTATTTCCCCCACAACAGAAAAATATGCATGGCGTACTGAAGAATTTGACCAATTTGATATTGTATTAGATTAAAAAGTAATGAAGAAATTAATAATAACATGTTTATGTGCCCTGATAGGCTTGTGTGTTCATTCACAAACCCAATATATTAATCCTTTTATAGGCACTCAAGGAATGGGACATACATTCCCAGGAGCTTGTGTGCCTCATGGTGGGGTGCAACTCAGTCCGGAAACAGATACTATTCCTCATAGTGTAGACGGAGTTTATCAAAAAGAGGTCTATAAATATTGTGCTGGTTATCAATATGATGATACAACAATTGTAGGATTTAGTCATACTCATTTTAGTGGTACTGGTCATTCTGATTTGGGAGATATTCTATTGATGCCTACTACTGGTAAAATACAATTGAATCCAGGGACTAAAAGTAATCCGACTTTAGGTTATCGCTCAACATTCAGACATGAAAATGAAACAGCTTCTCCAGGTTATTATTCCGTATTACTTGATGAGTATCAAGTTAAAGCAGAGCTGACTACCACAGAACGAGTGGGAGTACATCGCTATACTTATCCTAAAGGAGAAGGAAACCTGATTTTGGACTTAAATCATGGAATCTATAATTATGATGGTAAAACGTTATGGTCAGGAATTTGTGTAGAATCGGATACACTTGTTACGGGATTCAGAATGACAAATGGATGGGCTAGAATGAACTTAATTTATTTTGCCATTTCGTTTTCACATCCCATTCTCCGCTATGAAAGCAAAGATACTAGCAAACGGAGTTTGTACGGAGGTTTTTGGAGAAAATTTGATGTTCAACACAACTTTCCTGAAATGGAAGGACGTGAGCTGAAAGCTGGATTTGTATTTGATTTATCAGACGGACGTTCTTTGGAAATTAAAGTAGCCATTTCAGCCGTAGACAAAGAAGGAGCCCTGCTCAATTTGAAAAAGGAAACTCAAGGAAAGAATTTCGATAAAGTTTTAGCTGAAGCTAAAAGTAAATGGAACAAAGCTGTATCTTCTATTTCTGTAAATGGAACAGAAGAAGTTAAGGAGCTGTTTTATACGTCACTTTATCGTACTTTGATACATCCTTCTGTATATATGGATGTGGATGGACGCTATCGAGGCATTGATCACAGTATTCATAATGCTGAGCATTTTACTAATTATACCATTTTTTCATTGTGGGATACTTTCCGTGCATTACATCCACTCATCAACTTAATAGATGCTAATAAGAGCAAAGACATGATGGAATCTATTATGGCGCATCAAGGTCAAAGTATACATAAGGCTCTGCCTGTATGGTCACATATGGGAAATGAAAATTGGTGTATGATTGGTTATCATGGCGTATCATTGTTATCTGATGCTTTTGCCAAAGGTATTCCAATGGATGGTAAAAAGGCGCTTGAAGCTATGGTACAAAGTTCTAACTTAACATACTATGACGGTTTAGGAAGCTATATTGAAAAAGGATATGTTCCTTTAAATGAAAATGTTAGTTCTGCTTCCATCAGTTTGGAATACTCTTACGATGACTGGACTATTTACCGCATGGCGCTCATGGCTGGCAATGCTGAATTAGCCAATCAATATAAACAGAGAGCTTATAATTACCAAAAATCTTTCTTGAACGGCTACGCACGTCCTCGATATAAAGATGGTCGATGGAAAGAAGACTTTAATATCTATGAGATTCATGGTCAGGGTTTTATTGAAGGAAACTCACTTAATTATTCTTTTTTTGTTCCTCATGATGTAAAAGGTATGATCAATTTGATGGGGGGAGATAAAGCTTTCATACGTCGCCTAGATAATCTCTTTGGCAGCTCATTAGACCCTTCGTACTATGCTCATACAGAAGATGTGACAAAAGAAGGTATTCTTGGTGGTTACATTCATGGTAATGAGCCGAGTCACCATATTCCGTATCTGTATATGTGGACTTCTCAACCATGGAAGACTTCTGAAAACATTTATAGAATCATTGATAAGATGTATAATACACGCATCGATGGTTTATGTGGTAACGATGATTGCGGTCAAATGTCCGCTTGGTATATATTTACAGCCCTAGGTTTTTATCCTGTATGTCCAGGTTCTGATGAATATATCTTCGGACTACCTCAGATTCAACAGGCTGAAATATCCTTGAAAGCAGGTAAAAAATTAAAAATCCAGGTATGTAATCAATCAGAAGAAAACAAGTATATACAAGCTATCTATTGGAATGGAGAAAGATATACTAAGCGATTTATTTCTCATCACACACTAATTGAAGGAGGCAACTTGATTTATGAAATGGGCAACAAGCCTGCCGAAACTTGTTTTGACAAGTATTCACTGCCCTATTCATTGAGCTCTGAAGATAATCACAGGATTATCCCAGCTGTACAAGAACAGCAGGTTTATGCGAGTAACTTGAATCTGAGTAGTGGCTATCACATTGTGCTACAGGATAATAGACTAGAGAATGAAAGGTTGTGGTTAAAAAAGTATTTGCAAAATGATTTTCAATTGATTGAAAATAGTCAAGGCAAAACTATTCGTTTAATTCTTCAGTCATCTTCTGAACAAAAAGAAGATGAGTATCAAATAGACATTCAAGATGAAGTAAAAATTATATCTCCTTCTGCCCGGGGCATTTTTTATGGTATTCAAACACTTCGCCAGCTAATGATAACCACAGCTGGACAATGTAGTTTGCCTCAACTCGCCATTAAAGACCGTCCTTACTACCCTTGGAGAGCTTATATGTTGGACGAATCTCGAGTATTCCAAGGAAAGGAGGCTGTAAAAAGTATTTTGGATGAAATGGCGCGTCTTAAAATGAACATTTTCCATTGGCATTTAACCGATGATCAAGGTTGGAGAATTGAAATCAAAAAATATCCTAAATTATGCCAAATCGGCGCCCGGCGAGATTCTACCCAATTGAATGGATGGAAAGGAAATTCATTTGATGGAAAAGTACACGAAGGTTATTATACTCAAAAAGAAATCAAAGAAATCATAGAGTATGCTCAATCGCTACACATTCAGATTATTCCTGAAATAGAAATGCCTGGTCACTCTAGTGCGGTGATTGCTGCTTATCCTGAATTTGGAACAACCAAAAAACAAATTAAGGTTCCTTGTAGCTTTGGAGTTCAGTACGAGGTATTGGATGTTTCTTCCCAAAAAGTAATTCAATTCTTGCATGATGTATTGGATGAAGTTATTGCTTTATTTCCTTCACCCATCATACATATTGGTGGAGATGAAGTAAAATACGACCAATGGAATGCCTCTGTAGCTATCAGCAATTACATCAAGAAATTAGGTGTTGCTAATCCAGCCGAACTTCAAATTGAGTTTACCAATGCCATATCAGAATGGTTGAAAGGTAGAAACAAACACATGATGGGCTGGAATGATATTATGGGAAATAAAATCCATGAGTACAACTCAGCAGAAGACGCTATTGCCTTAAAATCAAAATTGGCTGAAGGAACGATTGTACAATTTTGGAAAGGTGATTTGGATTTGATTGAGGAAACTGCCCAAAAAGGATACGATATTGTCAATTCATATCACTATGGTACCTACTTAGACTACGACAAGAGTAGAATTCCTTTGGCAAAATCATACGCGTTCAATCCTATTCCTGCTGGAATGGATAAGTCATTACAATATAAAATTTTAGGATTAGGATGTCAAATGTGGGGTGAACAGATTCTAACAGTAGAAAGTATGAATAGGATGACCTTCCCTAGAATTGCAGCTTATGCAGAAATTGGTTGGGTATCACCAGCTAGAAAAAACTACATGGAATTCCTTCCAGCATTAATGAGACTGGTAAAATTCAATAAACACTATGAAACAGGTGAAAGATAGATATTTTTATAAAATATGGGCTCTGTACATATTTTTATTTTCCTTTGGCATTCATTTGAATGCCAAAGGAAGGTATCTCCCAGAATGGAAGGAGTATGTGGTTATGCAAGCAGATATGTCATCGACCATCACTCAGGTAGAAACTTTACAGTCCTATTTGGAACAAGGTATTGAAGCTGTTATGGTGAAAGACGATGCAATACTACGTAAACAAGCTACGGAAAAAGGGATGGTAATTCTTAGCCAAAAAACGTTGGAAATTTATCAACAACGACAAAAAGTAAAGGGAGCAGATGTTATTATATTTGCACGACTAAAATCGGATACTTACATCCGCTATGCACTAGAAGAAAATTGCTTTCTAGAACTTTTGGACTGTAATATTTATGGTTCTTCTAGATGGTTGAACAAATATTTAGAGGACACCTTGGAAATAACTACCCAATTAGTCGCTGCCAATAAATTACGAATTGATATTAGAAATTTGGCAGATATTCCGTTGATCTTGAAACCGATTCCACAAACTTCTATTTGCCTCAATGAATTAGAACCAATAGAATTACAGGGGTCGGCAAGAAAGGTCATTTTTGCTAGTCTCAGTGACATGACACTGTCTTCTTATGATTTAAACGTGGAAGTAGTTAACTTGTTTTCAACTGAAACAAATATGCCTTATATATAATATTCCTGTAAAAGGAATGTTGTTTAGCAAAAGTGAAAGCGGTGTTTTAAATTGCGCAATTATTCCACAGCCTAAAACTATACGCTCGAACACTCACTCTAAATTTGTAATTAATGAACAAACTTGCATTCAAGTGGCAACCAATAAAGCAAAGACTGAAATACATTTTTTGACAGATCGACTGAAACAAGCAGCTTCGTTAACACCGTAGGCTCGGTACAAGACGCCTTGCCGCCTTTCGGCAGTAGGTTTCCTCATACCTGCCCCCAAACCGTACTTGCATGTCTCCACGCATACGGCTCTCCATTGATAACATGACTTTATCCTGCATGGCTCTGTATTTTTGCATTACAACTTGTGCATACGACCAAAGTCTTTCGATGTTTTGCGAGCATCAGTTTTTCCCATTCCGTATCTCCTTTCAGATGATTCAGATTTCTTGCATGATGCATTACAACAGGACCGACTTTCCCACACAACTCACACACCTCGGATTTTAACCTTTCAACCAGCGTTGGTTGTGGTACTGTGATTATATATGGGATATTGTCCACATCTGCGAAAGACGATGGCAGTTTGCGTTTGAAACCTTCATTGTAGAATACTCTGTAACGTAGTTTACCTTTTGCATCGTGATACGGAACAATGATGTCATTTCCTTTTTTGTATTTGTCAATGACCTTACTGATTGAACTGTTTGTTTTTGCTGCAATGGTATGATACATACTGTATTCCATAATGTAGCCAAATTTAGAAGCTGCATACGAGACGTTATTGGCTATACTGTAATAGTTGTAGAATCCTCTGATTTCAGAGTTGTACCGTGCTACTATGTCTTCTATTTTCTTTTTCATCAGTTTGCCCCTCAATTTAGAAAACCACGTTTGAACCCCGTTTTCCATCTTATATTTAATGGCTTCATAGTGTTCCAATCTGTTTTTTACAGTTTCTGTGGCTACCTTGAGGACAACTGTACCATTGAAACTTCGGACTGGTACATTGAACTTGTTACGTTTGGTTACGTCAGTTTTACGGACTAAGACTTCATATCCGAGAAATTTTGCAGGCTTTTGAGCGTTTGTTATCAAAGTCTTTTCTTGCGACATTTCCAAATGCAGACATTCTTGCATATATTGAGTTATGTCAGACTTGATTTTGATACAGTCCGCCTTGCTACCAATAACACCGATTAAAAAATCATCGGCGTATCTCGTGTATTTCAGTCTTTTATAGGTGTCGTCCATATAATCCCTACATGTAACCTTTAGCCGTTCACGTCTAAGTTTCTCATATTTGTCTTTAAGTTGTTTCGCACTTTCGGCATCTTTCGCACTTTCAATCTCAGCTTTCAGTTTGTATATCTGTTCGCTGAGTCTTGAATACTCCTTTGTTAGATGTCTTTCTTTTCCCTTGTTGAAATTACGGGTATATTCTTCCATGTACTTATCGAAACAGTCAAGATAGATATTTGCCAATATAGGACTTATTATACCTCCTTGCGGTGTTCCCGAAAAGGTGTTATGGTATTCCCAATTTTCAATGTAACCAGCATTCAAGAACTTACGGATGAGTCTGAGAAATCTTTCGTCAGAGATTCTTTTCCTCAGAATTCCTATCAATACATTGTGGTCGATGTTGTCGAAGAATCCTTTGATGTCTCCCTCTATGAACCACTTTGTACTTTTGAATGTTTTTTGTATGCGGGTTAAGGCGGTATGGCAGCTTCTGTTAGGTCTGAATCCATGTGAAGAATCTTCAAACACTTCTTCATAAATAGCTTCGAGAATTGTCCGTACTACCTCCTGCACAAGCTTATCCTCAAAGGAGGGTATGCCAAGCGGTCTTTTCTTGCCGTTTTTCTTGGGTATATACTTTCTCCTTGCCGGATTCGGCTTGTAAGATTCATCCTTTAGGGATGCGATGATGCGGCTTATTCTTTGAGTGCTCATTTGGTCTATTGTTTTACCGTCAGAGCCGGGTGTCATATTTCCCGGCTTTGCATAGATGCGTTGGTAAGCCATATAGAACATTTCCACGTTGTACAAAATGCGATACAATCTTTCGAACTTGTAATCCGAAACTTTGCCATGCTTGTTTAAAGCTTTTAATACTTGCTCTGGACTTCTCATAATGTCTCACACATTTTCCGTTGTTTGTATTAAGTTATCTAACTGCTTCCCTTCGCCATGTACAAGGCTTTCCCTTGCTCGGACTACTACGGAAGCTCCGTTCCCATGTCAGATATTCAGAGCCTATGCTCATAGCTTTTCAGCATTCTGATTTAGGGAATCCCCATTTGCTTTCACAATAACTATTTGGCGGACTGACTGTCGGATGCGACTTACGTTCTGTATCCGCTTATTGCGGTTGCTCAGAAGCCAGTTCTTGCCCTGTTGTAATTTCGGTTTACATAGGGTGCTTCTGCCCGACATTTCAATTACCTTACGTCGGGGCTGGTACAGGTGCCGCAGAACTATCGTTCAACCAATTAGGCTTCATCCTTGTGTCTGTCTTTTCCTCTTGCCATACAGTCGCAGCGTGGTAATTGGCTGACTAATGACTTTACTGACATGCTTCTGTCACCTTTGGGTTTCCCCTCCAGCTGAGTCGTTGAGGATAGGCCTATTTGAACTCTAACCTAATCTCTTGCCAAAGAGATATTTATTGTGTAGCCTATATGGGCGCATCGAAATAAAACAATTCCTAGTTCCAAAGAATAATATCATTGTTTTTAAAGAACTTCCTAAAAACACTTTAGGGAAAGAGGGGTATCGTTTGCAAGTAACCGAGGATAGTATTGAAATAGAAGCTAATGAAAAAAATGGATTTTTTTATGCTATCCAAACGTTACTACAACTTCTTCCGCCTGAAATTTACTCATCAACAACTGCTATTGAAAGAAGTTGGGAAGTGCCTGCAGTTTTCATAGAAGATACACCTAGATTTGCCTATCGAGGAATGCATTTAGACGTGTCGCGTCATTTCTATCCAGTAAGCTTCGTCAAAAAATACATTGATTTGCTAGCAATGCAGAAAATGAATTACTTTCATTGGCATCTGACCGATGATCAAGGTTGGCGCATCGAAATTAAGAGATATCCTTTTCTGACGGAAAAAGGAGCATGGAGAGATTCTACAGCCATTAATCATCCTTCATCATTTAGTCAACCTGTTTTTGAAAAGAAAAGATATGGAGGTTATTACACGCAAGAACAGATACGGGAAGTGGTGGCTTATGCTGCTGAACATCATGTCACAATTGTTCCTGAAATCGATATTCCTGGACATATGTTGGCGGCTCTAACCGCATATCCGTCTTTGGGATGTATCCAAAAAGGCTATCAAGTAGGTACACAATGGGGAATTTATAGCGATGTGCTGTGTGCAGGAAATGCTGCTTGTTATACCTTTTTAAAAGATGTCATGCAAGAAGTTATAGAATTATTTCCAGGCCCCTATATTCATATAGGGGGAGACGAATGCCCCAATGAACGGTGGAAATCTTGTGAAAAATGTCAGTCGTGGATGCGCAAAAATCATATCTCTGATGAATATGCCTTGCAAAGTTATGTAATTGAATATGTGGGCAAATACCTCAAAAAGCATCATAAGCGGCTGATTGGTTGGGATGAAATTCTGGAAGGGGGTATTGGAAGAGAAGCTGTTATTATGTCATGGAGAGGGGTTAAAGGTGGCATTACAGCCGCAAAAGCAGGAAATCTAGTCATTATGGCTCCCAATACCCACATGTATTTAAACCATTATCAGTCGAACATGCTATTTGAGCCTTTAGCTCATGGTAGAGTAGCCTCTTTAGAATGGGTTTATTCTTTCAATCCGATTCCTGATGTTTTAACGCCAGAAGAAGCTAAAAAGGTATTAGGTATACAAGGCAATGTTTGGACTGAATATCTCCCTACTTATCAATTGGTAGAATATATGGCATATCCTCGTGCTAGTGCAGTAGCTGAAATTGGTTGGTCTCAACCAGAAAATAGAAACTGGAAAGATTACCTAAAACGTCTCCAAATTCAGTTTGAGCGATGGAGATATTATCAAGTTAATTGTGCACTTCACTATAAATTACCATGATGTTGTTCTGAAGGTGGCAGGAAAACATGGAGAGGAAGAAGGGAGGAATATAGAATGGGCAACGGTCATGGGAGAAACATGAAGGGCGGCACAACAATAAGTAGAAAGCATCGCTTTTCTATGATTGTGATAGAAGTTCTGTAATTGTTATTATTATGTGTGGATTACGGGCAGGTATTCTCTGACTGAATATTGTGGAAAACGGACTTGTTAGCCGTTGCCCAGTGCGGTAATAGTAAACAGATCAGCTTGAAAGGAGAAAGAATAACTACAATCGAAAATTGTCACAAGTACAGATGCATATTTTCGTAGCGTATCTTATAGTGACGTTTTGAGTTACCAAAGAAAACAAGAACGGAAGTGTTTAGACAATCTTTACTGTTTAATACAGATAATAAAAAGAATAATCCACGACAATAGAGGTTCACTTGCTACTTTGTGGGTTATTCTTTGTTTGTGTCTTTTTTGAATTTGGTTTGCGTACGGCAAGTCAGAAGTGATTATTTATAAAACTTTGTATGGATTTGGATTTGTTTGGAGCTATGAAGTAAACCGCAGTAGAGCAAAGCGCTTTAAAGGTTGTCAAATTGTTACCAGAAATATCTATCTATAAAATTAAATTTTGTGTATCAAGCAAATACAGTTTTTAAATTCTTTCGTATTTTGCTGGACAAAGATAGCGAAAAAATAGTTTCATTCATGTCCGTATCATGTATGAGTTGTAATATGGTTTGCTTGTTTAGATCTGGAAACAGATTGAATATATATGGAATATATTTTACATAATTAATATCCTTCTATATGCGCACGTTATTTATAGTTAAAGCTAATGGGCTAAGCGAACAAATGCCGGAAAA
>OAVB01001052.1_pt1 | contig 18651 bp, 16 predicted proteins | sample 1516871 | NCBI WGS metagenome assembly OAVB01 (sample SAMEA2580069, study PRJEB22360) | human gut metagenome | biome: human gut; feature: human-associated habitat; material: faeces | place: Denmark | collected 2008/2010 | reverse complement strand
CATACACTCTTTTATTACACTATTCTTCGTTTACACAGAATTTGGGATTGGCTCTTACAGTTTATGCGTTTAACTTGATTTGTGAGAATTTATTGGCGGCATTGTACGGTAGTCCCCTTGCAAAATAGTAACACACTTGCGCATGGTTGATAAATTACGTAAAATCGCCTTAAAACAGGCTTCTTTTGTCTTTCAGAGGTTCATCGAGCAGCTTGTAGTAGATGTAGATCTCACGGGGTTGCCCCTCGACATAGGTATCAAGGGTGATATACTCGATCAGTTCAAGGCACATCTCACGGGCAAGCTCCTGCACATCGGTGTACTTTCTCAGACGCTCCATAAACAGGGCTACATCTTCCTCGTCCTGCCTGATCGTGGAGAACTTTTCTTCAAGGTCAGCAACTTCTGCCGACAGCTCTTTCTGTTCGGTCTCGTACTTCGCTATCATCTTCATCGCTACGTCCTCTGACACCTTGCCGAGGACTTTGTCCTCATAGATATTCTGGATCAGCGTGTCAAGCTCCTGCAAGCGGTATCTGCCTTCTGTGAGCTTCTTGGTATCAACGGAATACTGCTCCTCATGATGCTTCGCCTTGCGTGCAAGAAATTCCGCTTTTGCCTTTTCCTCGTCCTCTACAACAAGCTGAGCGAGACTGCGAATATCTTCAAGCACGATACGTTCCATGTCTTTCATCTTGATGTAGTGGCTCGGACAATAGCGTTTTCCGTATTTCAGATATGATGTGCAGTTGAAGTTATGACGATAGAACTCACGAGGTCCGCCACGCTGATGACGGGTGTTGTTCCAACACAGCCGAACCTTATTACCACAATCCTGACAATAAATAAGTCCGCTGAGGTTAGCAACATAGCCGTCCGAGTTACGCTTGCCCTGCGACACCGACTGCTCCATCTCACGCACTCTGTCCCAAAGCTCCTGAGAAACAATAGGCTCATGCGTATTCTTCACAACGATCATGTCTTCCTCGTCATTTTTGATGACCTCGTGATTTTTGTAGCTGACAGTTCTTGTGCGGAGCTGAACAAGGTGTCCGAGGTAGGTGTAATTGTGAAGTATTTGCCTTACCGTTTCGGGACTCCACATATGCCTTGTGCGACGTGGATTAAGCTTGCCAAGCTTTGCATAGTAGTAGTCCGAGGGGATCGGCACACCGTCCTCATTGAGCTTATCAGCAATATGGTGCGGACTGATACCGCTTGCCCGCATTTCAAATATATTGCGGACGATAGGTACGGCATCGGGATCGATCACAGGCAGATGATTTGGATCATCGCCTTTTGTGTAACCGAACGGAGCGCAGGTCGTGCGATACTTGCCTGCCTTTTCTCTTTCTACGGCAGTAGTTGTTGTCTCTTTCAATTGTCTCCTTTCCGCCTGCGATTATATATCTCTACACGCAATGGCTAAATGTTGCAGGGTCGTTACTCCTGCACAGAACGTTTTGTTGTTGGATATATTTTTAATCCGAGTAAGGATCATTCTTCTCAAAGAAAGAAGTCTGTCCGAGCATTTCTTCCTCGTCAGCGTCATCAGCACCGGACGTAGCCGCCTGCTCGTGTTCTCTTGCGATCATATCCGCAAGAGCCTGTCCCTCACAGCTATACTGCCTGCACAGCGACTGATATATCAGCAGAGCCTTCTGCTCACTCAGCTTTTCACACTCAGTCGTGTCGGACTTGATACGCTCTTTCAGCTTGCCGATTTTCTCATCAAGCTTCGTGATCTTCTTTGCGATGTCAGCCATATCATCACCACCGTTCGTTTCAGATTTCGGGAGGATACCCGATGATATTATTATAGCGCGCACCACCGCACTTTGTCTATTGGCAGTGCGCATGAACTTTGGTGTGTCTGATGAGTTTTGCGTTCGACAAGTTGTTATGGGGAAAATGAAAAAGCTGTGGAGCGGAGTTCTCTCACACAGCTTGTAGGGTTGTTCAATTTTGAATGGTAGGTTGATTGTTGCTAAGATAAATCAGAATTTATCACTTGATATTCTCAATAAATTCTTTCATTTCTTCACTTATTTGCTCCTGCTTATAATTATGAACATAGTGTCCGCAATCAAGTTCAACAACAGTTGCATTTGACAGTTCAGAAGCATACTCTTTTTGTATCTCCGACCACTTTTCAATGCCTGTTTCTTTTCCGTCAGACACAAACATTAACATTGGTATATCAGGTTTAGGCGCTCCGTCGATCTTTTTGACGGCATCGGGGATAGCAAGACCTTCATTTATAACGTCATCGTTAACAGCTATTTTACAGGCTATTGCTCTGTATAAATCTTTATCATCTTCTGAAAGTCCTTGAGGAAGTGAACTGTCAGAATAGTAAAATCTGACGATCCCCAGTTCCCGACCAATAGCCGCAATTTTTTCAAATCGCTCTGTTTTTGAAAAATTAAAGTTGTCATAAGAGCGTGGCAGAGACATATCAAGACCTACAATTGCTTCGACTTCATCTGGATATTCTTGTGCCCAAAGTATCGCTTCAAGTCCAGACATTGAGTGAGGACAGAGGATAAACGGAGCATCAATTCCAGCCTTTGAAAGAGCTTCTCTGTCCTGCTTTAGTATTGTATCAAATGACCTCTCAGTATTTACTACATCACTGAAACCGTAGCCGAATTTTTCAACAACTACTATCCTATAATCATCAACTAACAAACTATAAAGACTTCTGAAATCAAGTATAGGAGAAGCAGTTCCTGAACCTGAAAGAAATACTAATGTATGTTTACCTTCTCCCTCAGAGTATATGCACATATTGTGTCCGTCAACCTCTATCATTTCGCCAAGAGGTTCGTCCAATAGTGCATTTTCCTTATTCATCATAATTTTATTGTATGTGAACACTATTAGCAAGAAAATGATTAGTAATATTATGATTACAAGAAGTATCTTTCCAATTATCTTAAATGCTTTTTTCATATGAACATTGCTCCGTAAAATCCCGATTTACACGAGCAAGCCGAGTGCTTACTCTCACTTCTACATTATACTACATCGTCCCCGAAAAAGCAACCCCTACTTTCATCAAACTGCTGCCCAGACTGCGCAATAACTGCGCTGTACCAGTTTATGAATGTAATATCAGACGAGTAACGGAAGTCAAAGGTGCTGAAAATCCGCTTGAATGACAGGGAGTTTGCCAAGTTGAAACAGTACACGGAGGAAAGCGGTATGCGCTCAATGTCGGAGTATATTTACAATTCGATTCTTGCGACACCGATCATCGAGTTGACGGACGAGGAACTTGCACCCGAAAAGGCAAGATTCAAAGAGATTGCCGACCGCATAAATTCCATAGCAATTCAGGTCAATCAGACGGGAAATATTTATCCCGAAGATATGCAGGAAATACGTCAGGGAGTTGAGGAAATCTCGGCAAGGCTTGCAGAGTATCAGGCAAAGTTGGAACGCTTTGCCGTGACACCGCAGACGTTCAGAGCGATAGTCGATAAGGCACATGAGAACGTGAGAAAATAAGAAAAAAAATGCACCGAGGAAAAAGCTTGTATTGCTGCGCCCTGCACAAGAATTATTACAATTATTGTGCAGGGCTGGACTCCGAAAATGGAATAGGCTATAATAATCTTACAATACTTTTTGGAGGTGCAGTATATGTTAGCAATACCCGAATTGGCAATGCCGAGATCAAGCAAGGTCACGACCGTATACAACGGCAGGCGTGAGGTCTGGACGGACTATGAACAGGCAAAAGCATTTTTTCTCGAAATGATGATGACCGCCGAGGGCGAGGAGCGTGACCGAGCGGAATGCGTTTACATTCAACTGCTTCACGGGCTTGACGAGTGTAGCGATGAGGACAAATAATCAAAAAGGCTTTGCAGAAATGCAGAGCCTTTTGCTTTGCCCTCAGACGAACGGAAATACCCCTCACAGACGTTCGAGCCTGCGGAACAGAAAACTTATATCACCCGTAAAGAAAAGACCTTAGAAATGCTCGTTTGAGCAAATCTCAGGTCTTTATCTGCTATTCAGACAGTTATTTCGTTGCACGCCATAATGCCAATCTGAATCTCAGTGAAACAGAAAGTGAGTGTGTCATTAGACTTTGGGCTAATGGCGCATCTTTATTTTCATAATTTGCATTATGAGAAGTTCCCCGACGGCACGGTGAAGTGCATTGAAGATGAGATACCGTTTGAGCTGCCGGAGGGGTGGCGTTGGGATAGGCTTGGTAATGTATCAATCATTGCAAGAGGTGGTTCACCACGTCCAATAGAATCGTATATAACTGACGATGAAAACGGTATAAATTGGATTAAAATCGGTGATACAGAAAAGGACGGAAAATATATATTTAAGACGAAAGAAAAAATAAAACCTGAAGGATTATCCAAGTCACGTTATGTTGAATCAGGTGATTTTCTTCTTACTAACTCCATGAGTTTCGGCAGACCATATATATTGAGAACTGATGGCTGTATTCATGACGGTTGGCTTGTAATCGGAAATATAGATACCGTATTTAATCAGGATTTCCTCTACTATGCACTTAGTTCGTATTTTATGTATCAAACTCTATCGCTGTTAGCAGCCGGATCTACCGTAAAAAATTTGAAATCTGATACTGTTAAATCTGTTCTATTCCCTATACCACCTATGCGAGAACAAAAACGGATAGCAGAAAAAATTGATTCTTTAATATCATTCGTTATCAAAATAGAATCCGACAAAACTGACCTCCAAACCACCATACAACTTACCAAATCCAAAATCCTTGAACTTGCAATCAGAGGAAAACTTGTCCCACAAGACCCGAACGACGAACCTGCAAGCATACTTCTTGAACGCATTAGAACAGAGAAAGAAGAACTTATCAAACAGGGTAAAATCAAGCGTGATAAGAAAGAATCTGTTATCTTCCGAGGTGATGATAACTCTTATTATGAAGTTATCGCAAGTAAAACCACAAATATAGACGATGATTTACCCTTTGAATTGCCTGATGGCTGGGAATGGTGCAGACTGGGTAGCATCATGGATATATGTTCAAGTAAGAGGGTTCTACAATCTGAATGGAAAAAAGAGGGTGTGCCATTTTATCGAGCAAGGGAGATAGTAAAGCTATCTGAAACAGGGCATGTTGATAATGATCTCTTTATATCCGAGGAACACTATCAAAATCTCAAGAAGGATTATGGCATACCTAAAAGCGGAGATTTAATGGTTTCAGGTGTCGGTACAATAGGAAAAGTATATATCGTATGTGAAAATGATAAGTTCTATTACAAGGACGCAAGCGTTTTATGTTTCCAAAACACCTATAATGCGTTATATCCACTATATGCAAAACTGTTGATAGATTCTTCATTTATGCAGAAACAAATGTCTGATAACTCAAAAGGAACTACAGTTGATACAATCACGATTTCAACTGCGACAACATATTTGTGTATACTACCGCCTATAAACGAACAAAAGAGAATAGCCGACAAGGTTAGCCAGCTATTCTCCCTGCTTGATTCCATTGCGGAAAATGTGAATTGATATAATAGCCGTTCTCAGCCGAGGACGGCTATTTTATTACCATGTAACGATCTTATCGACGATAGCCTGCTGTTCGCTTGCGGTCTTACGGAGATAGATTCGGGTAGTTTCAATGCTCTCATGCCCCATAAGATCGGCAAGCAGAGCAATGTCATTATACTTCTCCAAAAAGTTCTTGGCATAGCGGTGACGGAAAGAGTGTGGATATACGACCTTTTTATCAAGTCCGTACTTCTCGGCGTAGTTTTTGAGTTGCTGGGAGATACCTCTTGCTGTGATACGCTCACCAAAGCGATTCAGAAATAGGTAGCCCGATGTACGCTCCTGAGTTTTGAGCCATTCAAGCGTTTCGTTGCGAAGCTTCTTAGGGATATACAGTCTGCGAAGCTTGCCGCCCTTAGAATAAAGGTCAAAATAGCCAGTTTCAACGTGTTCGATCTTAATGCGGATCAGCTCACTCACTCTCGCACCCGTAGCACAAAGATACCATACAACGAAGTACCATTCCATAATGCCGTCCTTTTTGAGCGATTTTTTCAGAAACTTGTAGTCTGCATTGCTGATAACATTTTCAAGAAAGTTCTTCTGCTGCACCTTGACCGCCTTTATGCGAAGCGACTCCTTACCGAGATACACAAGGTACTTGTTCATTGCCTGAATACGGAGATTGACGGTCTTAGGCTTGAAATTCTCCATAAGGTAGCCCTTGTAGGCAAGCAGGTTCTCCTTAGTGATACCGTCATAGTGTTCCTCGAAATACTTTACCGTCCAGAGATAGACCTCTATCGTGTTTGCCGAGAGATTGGTCTTTTTCAGGAACGCTTCAAATGTGTTGTCTGTCATTTACTTCTACTCCTTTTTATACTGAATTTGGTGCGAAATTCCTTGTATAATCATTATACCAAAAGAGTAGAAGTCTCTTATTATGAGAAGATCGGTGATACCGTCACTTGTATTGACGAGGAATTGCCGTTTGAGCTGCCTGATGAATGGACATGGTGCAGAGGAGCAAGCTGTTTTTTGCCTATGGAAAGCCGAAAGCCGTCCAGTAGTCATTTCAAGTACATTGATATTGATTCTATTGATAACAAGCATCAGGCGATAAGAGAAGCTAAGATAACAGAAACAGCTAAAGCCCCAAGCAGAGCAAGTAGAGCTGTATTTGACGGCAGTATACTGTTTTCACTTGTAAGACCATATCTTAAAAACATAGCTTTAGTAGATAGTAGTAATGCAGACAGTATAGCTTCAACAGGTTTCTATATTGCAACATCAAATGGAGTGTTTATACCGAAATTTCTCTATATACTTATGATTTCTGCTTATGTAGTAGACGGCTTGAATCAGTTTATGAAAGGTGATAACTCTCCGTCTATAAACAAGGATAACATTGAGAAGTGGCTATATCCTGTTCCGCCACTTACAGAGCAAGTAAAGATAGCCGATACCGTTCAAAAATACCTCAGCATACTTGAAGATATAGAAAAGAGCCTCAGCTGAGGCTCTTTTCTATATTATGAAGCATCGTCATGATCTCGGCGCATTTATTTATAATTCTTTCCTGTTCATTCAGCGGAGGTACAGGGACTAAGTAATCGCAAACATAGTCCTTGCTTATTCGCTGTTGACCTACAACGCCTGCACAGGTTTGTTTACCACCTACCAAGAAACTCTCCGTCTTTACGATATATAGTATGTATTCAGGCATAATAGTATCAGGAAATGTTCTCAGAATATATAGTTCCGTTGTTCCTGCACCGTATCCATTGCACAAACCACGGAATACAACAGATTTGCGGTTTTCAAAGCAAGGTGTTATTTTGGCGAAGCCTACGTCATTTTCAGCAAAATGGGTAAAACCTTTTTTAACCTCGCCCCATTTCCTCTGCTCAAACGTAAATTCATTAGCATATCCGTCCTGAATCAGCGTCATAGGCACAAAAGATACAAGAGTATCATCGCTTATATTGTTCTTTGGATTGATAATGCAAGCACTTGAAAGTCGTATCCACGCCCAATTTTCGGGAATATCAAACGGCAACTCCTCATCAATGCAAGTGACGGTATCGCCGATCTTCTCATAATAAGAGTTATCATCACCTTTGAAGATAACGGATTCCTTCTTATCACGCTTGATCTTGCCCTGTTTTATAAGCTCCTCTTTCTCGGCTCTGATACGGTCAAGGAGAACGCTTGCAGGCTCATCATCGGGATTCTGTGGAACGAGCTTGCCTCTGATAGCAAGGTCAAGGATTTTGGATTTGGTGAGCTGTATGGTGGTTTGGAGGTCATCTTTGTCGGATTCAATATTGTCTGCAAAAGAAAGAAGTTGCTCCAATTTAGTTGCTATTTGATACTGCTCGTTAATCGGAGCAACAGGAATCAGGGTTGTACGAATGTGTTCCAAATGAAGATTAGGAACGCCTATTCCTTTAAGAGATGAATTGAAATAGTTTTGTATGGTTGAACTTGCTATTGTTGAAAGCAAATATTCAGGGTATATTATGTATCCTATGATTCTAAGTAAAGCCAAGCTAACATAGATGTCGAATATGCAATCTCTATCAACTATTGCAGCTACACCTGTTGTTCCATTTTTAGCAAGAAGAATGTCATTCTTTTTTGGTGCTAATCTTGCGTATAGTTCATTATGGAGAGATTCAGGAATATACATTATATTATCCCAATCAATATGTCCAGAGGTGACATTTTTTGAAGATAGGAATATGAAACCTTCATCGCTGTATGTCGGAGTTTTATGAGTACCGTCGGTAATTGGTTCGCATATAGCCTGTAATCTCGTCCATTCCCACCCCTCCGGCAGCTCAAACGGTATCTCATCTTCAATGCACTTCACCGTGCCGTCGGGGAACTTCTCATAATGCAAATTATCATCACCGAGGAATATAACAGTATCGTTCTTTATATCCTTAGCTTTCAGCTTGCCGTCCTTGACCATCTGCTGTTTTTCGGCTCTGATACGCTCTAACAGCACAGAAGCAGGCTCATCATTCGGGTCTTGCGGAACGAGCTTGCCCCTGATCGCAAGGTCAAGGATTTTCTGTCTTAATGCTTTTGTATCCATTATTCATCTACCTCGCCGATAAGACTTTCAAGCTGTGCAACGGCACTTGCGATATTCTCCGATTTGGTCTTTATCGTTTCAAGAAGCTCCGTCAGCGTATAATCATCGCTTGTATTCGCCGACTTTATCCAGCTTATGTCAAGGCTTGTCTTATCTCGCTCTAAAATGTCCTCATATGAGTATCTTCGCCATCTGCCGTTCGGGTTTTCCTCGCTCCATGTTTCCTGTCTTGCAGAAATATCCTCAGCATGATAGCACTCTACAAATTCATCGAAGTGGCTTTCCTTCAGCGGATTGGTCTTGCCGAAGGACGGCATTTCGGAACGGAGATCGTATATCCATACTTCCTTAGTATTGCCCTTATCGGCAGTACCTCTTGTGAAGAAAAGCACATTGGTCTTTACACCCTGGGCATAGAAAATACCCGTAGGCAGACGCAGGATCGTGTGCAGATTGCATTTCTCCATAAGGTCACAGCGTATCTTCTCACCGTCACCGTCTGCAAATAGCACGTTATCAGGCAGAACAACAGCAGCACGGGCATGACCTGACTGATTCAGGCTTCTGTAAATGTGCTGTAAGAAGTTGAGCTGTTTATTGCTTGTGGGGAAAGTAAGGTCATCACGGGTAGCACGTTCACCGCCTTTTTTCGTACCAAACGGCGGATTCGTCAGTACAACGTCATAGCCTTTCATCTGCTTGCCGTAATTTGAGAGAGTATCTCCCAAGTAGATCGCACCACCAATATCATGGAGCATAGCATTCATAAGTGCAAGCCTATGGGTATCGTGAACAAGTTCACAGCCTGTAAATGCCTGTGTACGCTGAAATTCCTGCTCATCAAGCGACAGAGCAAACAGATCATCGGTATGTTCCTTGACGTAGTGGTCAGCAGCGATCATAAATCCGAAAGTACCGCAGGCAGGATCGTTGCAGCGTTCACCGGCTTGCGGAGCGATCAGCCTTGTCATAACGTTGATAAGCACACGGGGTGTGAAATACTGTCCTGCTCCCGACTTCTTTTCGGTAGCGTTCTTCTCCAACAGACCTTCATAAAGGTTGCCCAAACCTTCTTCCTTTGCACTGTACCAGTCAAACTGATCAATAGTGGTGATGATTTTTTCAAGATTCTTAGGCTCGTCAATGTTAGTCTGTGCGCCCTGGTATATCTCACGCACACGACCTTGACAGTTTTCTCCGAGGTGTTCCAAAAGCTCTTTATAGAACTTCTTCAGCTCAATACCTTGCTTTGAAAGCAGCTTATCCCAGCGATATTCTTCGGGGATAGCCTTTTCGGTATCGGTTTCCTTGCACATCTTCAAAAACAGTATATAGGTAAGCTCCGTAACATACTGCTGATATGTGATACCATCATCACGCAGTACGTTACACAAATTCCAGAGCTTTGCGACAATTTCCTGATTATTCAAGCTACGATTCCTCCATCGTCATATAAGTATTGGTTCAGTTCCGTAATCACTTCACGGAGCTGTCCTTCAAATCTGCGATCAATGCCCTTGAATCCGCCGTTATTCTTGAAAGCACCCTGTTCAAACATCTGCTCATCAAGTACAGCTTCTTCAAGCATGACCTTTTCTATACGTTTCAGCCAGTCAAGCTGAACCTTGTTAAACTTGTGGTTCTGTCTCAGCTTTGCAAAGGCATTTTTAACTCTTGTTTCGTGGCTTATCAGCGCCGAGCCGATAGCCTGCTGCCGAACGAATGCGATAATATCCGCAACAATATCTTCGTTTGTCATTTCATTCCAAGCAGTATTGAGCTGTTTTTCCGTGAAATCATGACGGTCAAGCTCCATTTTCAGCTCTTTGAGAGTTGCCCTTGTCAACTCAGAGGGACGAGTGCATACGATTTTGAGTGCGTTTATCTCATTAAGGTTCTCCAAAACAAACTTCCTGAATGCTTCAATATAGTCTTCGGGTTTGCTTGCCTTGCCGTAACCTCTTTCATGTGATACGACCTCATCATCATGATCGTCTATTACAACGGGACGCTTTCTATGTGTCCTGTCTTTATCAAGAACAGCAAATGCCTCCGAGCATTCCAAAGCTCTCTTTGTGGAGTCGGCAACTTTGCCGTCATTCAGTTCTTTTGCAAAAGCATTAAGGTCTTTACCGCCTGTCAGGTATATAAACTGCTCCAGCGCCTTTGCACTGATCTTACGGCTTTTCCTTTGCAATTTGGCAATAATCAAACTGAGCTGATATGCCTGTTTGTCCTTCTCAACAACTCTCAAACCGTTAAGTAAGTCCTCAAAGGTAGTCTGAGGATTTGGTGTAACAGGTCTCATGTTGCTAACAGGCTCTAATGTTTCATAGACACCTACGGGATCATAAATCTCAAAGTGGTCTTTGTCTATTTTACTGCATAATCTCGTAGCTCTGCCGAGCATCTGCTCAAACAGGATACGGGATTTGATACGGCGCATAAATACAAGATTAACGATCTCAGGTACATCAATACCTGTTGTCAGCAAGTCAACAGTAATAACAACCTTTGGATATGCTTCATTCTTGAACTGCCGTATCGCTTCAAGTATCTTCTTTTTATTGCCTCCCTCTATGCTTCCGGTGATTTTCTTGACCACATCGTTATCAATACCGTATTTCGAGTAAATATCTTTCAGTATCTTTACGATAAGGTCAGCATGATCGTCATCGACCGCATAGATAAGCGTTTTTCCCTCTCCGTCAGGATTGAAGTCCATAGCGATTTCATTAAATACGGCTAAATTGAATTTCTCAGTAATTACGTCCTTATTGAATTTATCTATTTCAAACTTCATATCGTCCTCAAGCTCATCGCTGTTGAGGACTTCGCCCGTGTTCGGATCATAGATTGCGAGCGTTTCACCCTTTTTGTATTCAATGCCGTTATCACGGAGCTTAGTGTGAATATCGTGCGGAGCATCATGATCGACAAGATAACCGTCAATAACAGCTTCTCTGTAAGAGTATGTAAACACGGGCTTTCCGAATATCTCTGTTGTATGCAGAGCAGGAGTAGCCGTGAGAGCAACCTTTACAGCATCGAAATACTCTATAACAGTACGATATTTGCTGATATAATCTTCCTGATTACGATACAGCATTTCATCATCGCTCAATTCTTTGTCGAGCGTATAACCTCTATGCGCTTCATCAACAACGATCAGGTCATAGTCAGAAACAGAGGGCATTGTACCATCTTCGCTGTATATCAGACGTTTTACAAGGCTTTGCACCGTAGCTATATGTATCTTTGTTTCCTTTTCAATCTCTTTTTCGTCAAGACCTTTGATATTATAGATCTCGTCGAGAGTCATTAAATCCTCTATCTTGACTTCCTTGAATACATCGGCTGCCTGTTCACCGAGCGCAGTCCTATCCACAAGGAATAGAATACGTCTGAAACGGTTACTCTTGATAAAGCGGTATATCATTCCGAGGATTGTTCTGGTCTTACCGGTTCCCGTAGCCATAGACAGCAACGCTGTTTTCTTTCCATCAATGATAGCGTTCTCGGCGGCTTCAATTGCCCTTATCTGATATTCACGCAGATTCAGTCCGTCGGGATCACGCAGTAAATCGTATGGGGTATTCTGCAACGTCTGATTAGCCGAAGCAATATCCTTATCGAGCATTTCCATAAGACCGTCAGGGCTAAACCAACCTTGCAAAGCCTTTGGAGTGTTCGCACCGTCACGCAGATCAAGAAACCATATACCCGATTTCAGCTCAATCTGTTTCAGATACTTTCTTCCATTAGTTGCGAAAACGAACGGAACTTTATAACCGTTCCAGTCCTTTATAACATAATCGCTATGCTCCGATTTTATCATGCGGGCATAGTCTTTACACTGATAGTCTATTACAGACGGAATATCTATACTTGCTTTCTTTGCTTCAATAATAGCAACAAGTTTAAGCCCCACAAAGAGAGCGTAGTCCGCATAACCACCCTTAGTTACCGTAGAATCAGTCGGAAACTCAGCGATAGCAAGGTTACGTCCCTTTTGTGGTCTGGTCCCTTTGGAGTAGCGGAGATTGTTGGTATCGACCTCCCAGCCGTATTTCCTGAGCTGATCGTCAATGATGATTCGTGTTTCAGCTTCGGAAAGCTCGATTGCTTCTGTAACTTCTGCCGATTTGTCGGCTCTGTCCTTTGCAGATGAACCTTCCGTAGCTGTTACAACAGGTTCAGCCTTAGTAGCGTTTGCAAGCTGTTCCTCTAAATCCTTGATAATGTTTTCATAATCAGGGACAGGCTTATTTTCCGGCATAACAAAATCAGGTGCTTGGAAGTTGTAGTCACCATAGACCTCCATGAACCATACAGCAAGCCTGAATGCCATTCTAAGCAGGGATTTTGCGGTATCAACAGAATCTTCGTATTTATGAACGGCATCATTACGCTTCATTCTGAGGGAATAAAGTATATCGTCAATTCTGCCGCCACGATCTATAAGTCCTTCACGTTTCAGGATTTTTATTCTGTTAGCGTGGGTATTATCATAATCAGGCTCATCAATCCCTTCATTTGCAAATATCTCCTGTACAAGACGTTCAGCAAACATTCCGAGTTTATAAATACAAGCATTAGGATCGTTATATAGGTAGCTTTCAGCGGTTTCGCCAATTTTAGCAAGTGTTTCCCAATACTTGTTCAAAAATTCAAAATTCGATTTCATGGTTATTCACCCCCATCTTTATAAACTTCCCATAATACACTATTATCAGAAGTTACACTTAATATTATTATAGCACAATCTACACAAATAGTCAATGATTCGACAAGCGATTTTCTAAATATTTTACCGAGGACTTATAAGTCCAGTATGGGTAAAAAAATACGGCTACTGCATCTTTTACAGTAGCCATCGCTTATTTATTCAGAACATCGCTCATATTCAGCAGAGCATCTGCTTTATCATCAGACAGCCTGCGGAAATTCTCGATCAAGTGTCGTTCTTTCTCCGTAAGATAGGTACATTCCGTATCATCATTGAACATCTCAGCAAGTGAAGAACCGAGAGCGACCGCCAAACGATTCAGCGTTTCAATGGTGGGCTGCCGTGTGCCTTCCTCAATGCCCTTGATATGGTGTCCCGACACTCCCGTAAGCTGTGTAAGGCGGTACATAGACATTTTCTTATCTTCCCTGAGCTTGTGCAGTTTCTTGCCGACTTCCATAAAACCGCCCCTTTCGTTTTTGATTACTATTATTATATACCTTATCGGGCAATAAAATAATATCCGTGTGGGCTTGAATATATGGACATTTAGGTGTATAATATATGGTAACAAAAGTGAATAGGAGCTGTTGCAATGAATATTTACACTGTGAGCTTTTTCGGACATAGGTACATCGAGCACGGAACGGAGATCAGTGACCGCCTTGACAAGCTCCTGCATGACCTGATAACGCAGAATGAGTATGTTGACTTCCTGATCGGACGGGACAGCGATTTTGACTTGCTTGCTTCTGCTGCCATTAAGCGTGCTTTCCGAAGTCATGGGTACGGCAATACCCATTTTACGCTCGTCCTGCCGTACATGAAAGCAGAGTACCGTGACAACGAAAAGGAGTACCTTGACTATTATGATGAAGTTGAGGTGTGTGCCGAATCGTCCGAAGCGCACCCTAAGTCCGCTATCCAAGTCCGAAATCGGAGCATGATAGACCGTGCCGACCTTGTGGTATGCTGTATACAGCACAAAAGCGGCGGAGCTTATGCAACGATACGCTATGCGGAGAAACAGGGCAAGAAGATAGTGAACCTTGCAGACGAAATTGAATAGGCTTCTGAAAAGAAAAAATCAGGGCTATGCCTTCCGTACACGGTCACGGAGGACATAGCCATTTCCTTATTCTATGATTATATCAGTCCTGAATTTCCTGCATCATAGTCGCACCGTCCTTGAAGCCGACCTTGTAGGCAGCTCTCATCTCAGCGGCAGCGGTATCGCTCACGCAGTCGAGGAGCTTATGAAACACATCAATCTGATCCTTGCTCAGCGAATTCTCAAAGGGTATGCAGAGCTTGTTGAACTCGTCAGAGAACTCGGCAGAGTGGATTTCGCCCTGGCGGTAGACTTATAGTCCTTGCTTTTTTCGACAAAGTGTGATATAATCATAGAAGAATTACAGAAAACATTGACAAATCATTTTTGTGATAATATTGATGCGATTTTTAAATTGAATGCCCTTTAATAGTAATCTGAGCAAGCGTAAGTGATGCAATGTTTTACCATTGATAATCATATTACTATTGGGTAATTAAGGGAGGATATATATGATTAAAAAGGTCATTTGGAAAGATGATAAGAAAACTAGAGACATGATCTCACAGTTGATAAATGACAAGAAACTGTTCCCCGTTTTTGGATCAGGATTTACAGCAAAATGTAAAGCTAAAAACAGAGTTGTCCCATCTGGAAAAGATATGATTACATATATGATCGAATTTCTCTCGAAAGCATATGATAAACCTGCTGAAAGTTTTCAAGGTAGAAATTTCCCGGATTTATGTACACTTTATAGCAAAAAGAGTACTATAGATGAGAAATTTGATTATTTCTCAAGCAATTTCACAGAAGTCATAATTGAGGAAGAGAAAAAACGGTTTTTATCTTTATTTACACAATATGTATATACGTTAAATATTGACGACGGAATCGAACATAATTGTTCTCAATTCAATGTTCTTCTGCCAAACACAGAAATATTTGATAAATACATTGAGAAGTATACTACAGTGTTTAAATTACAGGGCGATGTTAGTTTCTACTTAAAAAATATAGAAAATGAAAGCATCATATTCAATAAAAAAGAATACATAGAAAGCATCAAGAAAAACGGAAAGATGCTAGCAAAGCTTAAAGAGGACTTCGCAGATAAAAATATAATCTATATCGGATGTAGTTTAGATGACGAACCTGATTTATTGTCAATTGTCGCTGAGGCTGCAAGAGAACGATTGGCTGAGAGTCAAGCTTTTTATATTACAAGACGAGATATTGATGAAGAAGAGCAGGATCTGCTTGGAGGCTGAATATCCAACTGTGTAAATGCCAAAAATAACCACAAAGAAATTTGGAGGTAAATTGGTATGAAAAACAGAAATCACGGATTAAGCGAAAAGGAAATGGAGCTCGTTCAGCTTCTGATGGCAGACTGTGAAACAACAGGAGATATTCAGGCAAAGCTGAAAAAGTTGTTTGCAGGAACGATAGAGCAGATGCTTGAAGCTGAGATGGACGAGCATCTCGGATATGAGAAAAACTCTGCTCTCGGCAACAATTCCGGCAACAGCAGAAACGGCTATGGCAAGAAAACTATCACCAGCGATTACGGCGAATGTGAAATATCTGTTCCCCGTGACCGCAATGTTGAATTTGAGCCTAAAGTCATCGAAAAAAGACAGACTCACACAGATGAAATTGAACAAAAAATCATGGCAATGTACGCAAAGGGAATGTCCCAGCGTGACATTGAAGATACGCTCAGAGAAATCTATGGTGCAGAAATTTCTCAGGGACTTGTTTCCCGAATAACCGACAAAATTCTTCCCGAAGTAAATGACTGGCAGAACCGTCCTCTCGACAAAATTTACCCCATAGTTTTCTTTGACGAAATAGTTTTCAACTCAATAAAAGACAACAAGATCATCAGCAAATGCGTGTACTTCGTGCTTGGTATAAACATGGAGGGACAGAAAGAGATACTCGGGACATGGATATCCGAAAATGAATCCGCAAGCTTCTACGCAAGTATATGCTCAGACCTGAAAAACCGCGGTGTTACGGACATTTTCATAGCCAGCTTCCATTCGGAAGATGATGTCACAGACAATTTGACAGGACTTTGTGACGCAATAAATGCAATATTTCCAAGGACAAAAAATCAGCTCTGCATCGTTCATCAGATAAGAAACAGCTGCAAATTTATACCCTACAAGGACAGAAAAGCAGTGTGTGCAGACCTCAAGAAGATCTACGGTGCGGTCAATCTTGACGATGCAGAATATGCAAAGGAAGAATTTCGTGAAAATATGGGAATGGATTTGCAAACAAATCCTAAAGTATCCCAACATCTTAAAATCATGGGACAAAAATTGGTCTGAACTGACTACTTTCTTTGAATATCCGCAAGAGATAAGGAAGATAATATATACAACGAATGCAGTCGAAAGCTACCACAGAATGGTCAGAAAATTCACCAAATCCAAGGCAATTTTTCCGACTGATGATTCGATCAGAAAAATCATTTTTATGAGACCTGCAAATAAAAGTCAAGCCCCCAAAGAGTGAATTTACAAATAATTCACAAGTCTAAAAAGAGCATGCCAAAAAGACCGCAATAAAAGGATTTTTTTAAGCAGTCTGAGAAATATCATTTAGCTTTGTTGAATGATGTATTTAAGTTAATGCCTGCATTACACGAGCATAGTAAATTCTTAGAAATTTATGTGCAGCGGCGATCATATAGACTTTGTAAGGTTTGCCCTCTGAACGTTTCTTATCAAGAAACTGATAAACGGGCTCATCGGCGGGCTGCTTCTGAAGATAGATCTGCATGATCTGGAAAAGCGTTTTTCTGATTGCCGGAGAACCACGCTTGGATATGCTTCTTGATCTTGTATCGAACTTTCCCGATTGATATGGAGGCGGATCAATACCGGCTAATGCAATGATCGATTTGGAACGTTCAAGGCGTCTGACATCGCTGATCTCCGCAATAAGCTGAGAACAGAAAACTTTTCCGACCCCGTACAGGTTCATGACGGTTTCGTATTCGGGAAGCTGTGATGAAAGCTTATCCATTTCATTCCGCAGCGTGTTAAGAACTTCAAAAGCGGAATTCAGCAGCTTTGCAGATTCTATAATAATTTTAATAACAGAGTCTGTCATAGGCAGCGAACTTAACTGCGTTTTTGAATAAGCATGAATTTCGGCAGCCTTAGCTTCACTGTAATTGTAATGATTTTTCTTGCACCAGCTTTGATATTTGCTTTTAAAAGCCGATAAAGGAAGCTTTGCAATGGAATCGATATGTGGGAATTTAATCACAAAATCTATCCACTTTTCGTGTCCGTCTGATTCTCTCCGGGGTGATGAAAACAATGTATTGGCATTAGGGAAAAATGAATAAAGCAGGGCAATAAGATTATTTTTATGCATTACCAGAATTCTGTTGTACTGATCATACTGCCGGTTAATGATTTTGAGCGTTTTGCGAATTTCATCGACAGGTATGTATTCACGAAGTTCAAGCCATTTGTCAAGGGCGAAACCGGCAAGCTTAAATGCGTCTTTTTTATCGGTTTTGACCTTCCTCACACGGTTTGTGCCGTAGTCATTTATCAGTAAAGGATTGACAACGGATACAAATATACCGGCGTTATGGAGTGCGTTTGCTATCGGCTCATAATATGCACCTGTGTATTCCATAACAACCTTTATTTCGCCGCTGAGGAGCTTCAATCGCTCTACGAGCTCCTTCAGCTCCTCAGCGTTGTGCAAAACCTCAAAAGGTTCAGCCACGACAACTCCAAAAGGCTGCACAATAGCGACCATACTTTTTCCTTTGGATACGTCAATACCTACTGCGTTCATAAATATCTCTCCTGATAATAGAATTTGTGATCGATAAATCCATACTTTACTCATTACTTATTCTGTCTACTTAGTGATGCGAGCGCATAAAGGTTGGCTCTACCTGCAAAAAAGAATGCTGTAATGAAAGCATGGATAACAGTCTCATAAACGGGCGTGGTGTCCCAGCGTAAAAGACGTTAGTCCAATCACTGCTTTCATTATAGCTTATGTAACAAGTACGTGTAAACCATGGCTGGCTTGTCATGGATTTAACGTCTAAATTTATTATAGTAGCGTAAAAGAGATCCAAAGAAGTGGACAATGCCTGTTCGTGACTGAGGACTTGCGTATTCCCAGCTTGCGATTTTCTTTGAAGACAGGTTTGCAGCCTGACGGCTTATGAGGGTTCCACCCTCAAACTCCCGAGGT